>ENA-OSEO01000109-OSEO01000109.1-sediment-metagenome-genome-assembly--contig:-NODE-109-length-221026-cov-7.138254_pt1 | contig 221026 bp, 183 predicted proteins | sample MGYA00237883_ERZ534232 | MGnify/ENA metagenome assembly ERZ534232
TCCGTTCTTCGAACAACCTTTCGATAGCCGGTCTCTTCGACAATCTCGATCAACGCTCCGCGCGAAACGTGCCCCCCCTCGGAGATCACGTCCATCCGACGGCCGTCGAATAGCCCGATCCCCACCGGATGGAGGTCAGTCACCGCAACGCCGCGTTTCCCGACCGATGACGCGGCTTGCGGATCGGTGTCATCGCGGTCGAACGCGCGGCCGGAGACAGCCGACGACAGGATTACCCCGCCGAGACGAAGGCGGGTCTTCGGCAGCTTCGCCAGTAGCACGAGCGAGACGGAGAGGCTGACGATCAGCCCGGCAGCGACAAGACCGATCGCTTGGAGGGCGTGCTCGCGGGACGTGAACGGACCGACCATCGCCGAGTAGAAGCCAAGGCCGATCAGGAAAAGGCCGGCGAGACCGGTGATCCCGAAGTCCACCGCCGTGAAGACGAAGATCTCGAGTAGGACGGCGATGATGCCGCCGAGAAGATACGTGATCGACTCCCAGCCGGCCATCCCGACAAGCCCGTGAGACCAGAAGAAGAGTCCGAGGCAGACGAGGCCGATCACTCCCGAGATGCCGAAGCCGGGAACGAGCATCTCCGTAAGGAGCCCGAGCACGCCGAACGTGATCAAGAGGGCCGCTCCGAGGGAGGACGTCAGAAACGCGACGAGCGAATCGAGGAATCTCCGGTCGTAACGGACGAGTTGGGCGGACGCGAGATCCAACTGGGCGAGGAGCGCGGATAGCGTCGCCGCATCCCCGTCCGAATAGCCCTGGGCGGCGGCGTCTCCGGCGGACAACGTGAGTAGCTTTCCAGCGGCGACAAGACTGGGGATCTCCACGTCTCGGTCGACCATCGCCTCCGCGACGGTCGGCTCGCGGCCGCGCGCCTCAGCGGTGGAGGCGAAAAGCGCCCGCATAGCGGAGATCACCTTCTCGGGCGCCTCGCGCATTGTGTCCCCCTCAAGGTAGACCGGGGTCGCCGCTCCGAGGACCCCGCCCGGCGCGAAGTAGATTCGATGACACGTAATCGCGAGAAGCGCGCCGGCCGAGAGAGCTTCCCGGTTCACGTACGCGACGGTCGGGACTGCCGAGTCGAACAGCACATCCCGAGCGGCGACGGCCGCATCGAGCTCTCCACCCGGGGTCGATAACACGACGATCACGACATCGGCCCCCCCGTCGGCCGCCGCCCGCAACCCTTGCCCGAGATAGGAAACGGTTCCTCGGCGAATCTCCTCATCAACCCGGAGAACATACGCGGTCTGGGCCGAGGTGAGGACGGCGACGGCAAGAACGAACGCCAGCGAGAGGGCGGCAATTCGGTGCATGGTTCTCATATCCTATGCGGGCCTCGGATCCCGGTCAACCGCACGATTGGTTGGGGAACGTAGGAGGACTAGAATGGGACCAGTTCGGACCGAGCGGGGGTGTCGGGCGGTGACGGTTCATCGCCCGCTGGACGAGACGTAAGGAGGACAGGGGATGAGAAACGCGCTGCTGTTGCTGTCCGTCTGGGTTGGAATCATTCTCACGGCGTACGTGGTTGTCTACTGGGACGGCTCGAGCGACTGGTCGTCCCCGTTCGCGCTGGTGCGAGCGGCAACGCGTACGGCATACCTCGACCCGCAGGGACGGTACTTGGCTGTGGTGCCGCCGCGGTGGCGAGTGGAGGCTGTCGAGCCGGCGCTCCATCTCGTCGACCGGGACGAAACGATCAACGTGTGGATCGCAACGGTCGAGGAGCGGGACCCCGAGCGGGCGATCCTCGAGGCGTGGGAGACGGTCGATCCGGGATTCGTGGGCGCGCCGGAAGAGATCCTCGAAGAACCCCCGTACGGGCCGGTCGCGAGGGTTGTGCGCGTCACGTACGCGGGAGAGGACGCCGCGCAAGTCCTCTACGGCCTTGCGCAGGTCGCCGAGGGGATGACGGTCGTGCTTCTCGTCCGAGGGGACCGGACGGCCGTGGAGAGGTGGTCTCGGGATCTCGAGCAGATCGAGCTCGAGCTGCAGGTCCTTCCGCCCGCGACCGCGCCCTCCGATGAGACACTGCCAGCCGTCGAGCTCTGACAGGTCAGCCGCCAGTGACGGAGATCCCCTCCAGTCGGACGTAGGGAAGCATGAAGGCGAAGATCGGCTCGCGCTCCGAGGAGACTGCGGACAGCGATCGGATGGCTTCGAAGCTGTTGCCGGCGATCAGCGTCTCGGTGACGGGGCGCTCGATACGGCCATCGACGATCAAGTACGCCGCCTTCGCGACTCCGGAGAAGTCCCCAGAGACCGGATCTGCAGTGCCAGAGAAGCGCGTCACGAGAAGCCCGCGATCGATCTCCGCGATCATCTCGTCCTTTGAGTGGTCTCCGGGGGCGATCGAGAAGTTCGTCGGGCCGATGGCAGGGAGCGAACGGGCGGATCCCGCCGCGTGTCCCGTGTTTCGCGCGCCCATCGCGTTCGCCGTGTACGCGTTGTGCAGGAACCCGCGGACGACGCCCTCGTCGATCAACGTCATCGGACGGTGTGGCGTTCCCTCGCGGTCGAACGCCGACGTCGCGACGCCTTCGGGGATGAGACCATCGTCCGAGACGGTCAGGAACGGGACGGCGGTCGCCTGCCCGACTGCGTCCTTCCAGCGACTCATGCCGCGAAGCACGTTCTTCGCGTTCAGCTGGAAGAGCAGGAGTTGAACGAGGATCGATTGGACGGCGTTTGGGGAGAGAATGACCGGTCCGACGAACGTCTCCCCCTTTGTTGCGCCGAGTGAGCCGAGTGCATTCCGACACGCCCGTTCGACGATCGGCCCGGTTTCGATCCCGGCAACGGATCGAGAAGCGCCGAATTGGAAGTCCATGTTGGAGACGACCTCTCCGTCCTGTGCGGTCGCGAGCGCGAAGTAGCTGAAGAGGCTCGCGCGCTCGCCGGCGGACAGACCGTCGCTGTTGACGACGACGCGTTCACCGACTTCCGCTGCGAACTGCCCCTCGCCCAGGATCACCCGGCGATCGATCGCCTGTGCGATTGAGATGAACTCGGTCGCGTAGCGCACGGCTTCGGACACCCCGAACTGCTCCGCAGCGGGGTCGAAGGTCCCCTCGGCGGGCGCGAACGAAGCCGGTGCCGGAAGCACATTGTGATCGTCCGGCGGGGAGGCCTTCGCGAGAGTGACCGCGTCGGCACACGCCGCTGCGAGCGATTCGGGGTCGTTCGTGCACGCAAACCCCACGCGCCGCCCGACGAACGCGCGGATCCCGATCATCGTCTCCTGCAGGCTTCGCGAAATCTGCACATCGTTTTTCTCCACGCTTACGGAGATCGAACGGCCCGCCTGCCCGAACGCCTCGGCGTGGTCCGCTCCGCTTCTCCGTGCGCAGTCGAGGGCCTGTTCACATCGGTTCAAGAGCGTCGTCATCCTTGCCGTCCTCCTATCGTCGCCACGCATCGCAGGTGAGGTCCTCCTGCGTCGACCTTGGCGAGCTGTGTCTTCCCGCAGCGGCCGGCGCCGAGGCTCCAATCGAAGTCGTCCCCGACGGCATCGACCGATTTCAGGACGTTGAAGGCGTTTCCGGAGATCGTCGCGCTGCGGAGGAGCTTGCCGATACGCCCGTTTTCGATCCGGCGCGCCTCCCGAACGCCGAACATGAACTCGGCGTTGGAATCGGCCTGCCCGCCGAATCCGAGCCCGCAGAGGTAGTAGCCCGTCTCCACTCCTGCGATCAACTCCTCGACTGACGTTTGCCCCGGTTCGATATACGTGTTGCGCATGCGAATGATCGGATCGTCGCTGTACTCGAAGGCTCGAGCGTTTCCGGTCGGCTCGACCCCGAAGTGCGCTGCGGTCTCCCGGTTGTGAAGGTAGGAGCGCAGGACGCCTCGGTCGATGATGACTGTCCGTCCGGCCATCACGCCCTCGTCGTCGAACGGTATCGTCCCGGTCGCATGCGGTCGGTGCTCGGAGCGCCCGCTATCGCAGAGCGTGATGAGCTCGGACGCGACCTGCTTCCCCATCATTCGGGCGGTGACTGCTCCGCCGAGCACGATGTCCGCCTCGACCGTGTGCCCGATCGCCTCGTGGCTCATGACGCCGACCAGACCCGGGTCGAGAACGACGGTCGCCCGCCCGCCGGCCGGGTGCGGTGCGGCGAGCTGGTCGACCGCGAGGCGGACCGCTCGCGCCGCCATCTCATCCGGCGGGTCTCGGAAGAGGTCCGACCATCCGCCGGTGACGCTGGCCGAATCGAGGCCCATCGCTTGATCCTCGTTTGCCTGTGCCACGGCGACGACGCGGAACTCGGGCTTTGAGTCGAGGAGACGGGCCGAAGCGCCGTCGGAGGTGACGACGATCTTCTCGTCCTGGAACTCCTCGTACTGCGCGCTCGACGACACGATCGAGCCCGCTCCCTTCCGAACCAACTCGTCCGCTCTCATTACCCAGTTGAGCTTCTCCTCGAGCGAATGGCCGTCGAGCGGGTCGTCAGTCGGCAACGCATACGATCCCCGGGCAAACTCGGCCGGACCGAAATCGGGGATCCGCACCTTCTTCATTGCCGCAGATCCCTGTGCAGCGGCTCGCGCGTCGGCAACCGCGCGCCGGATACCGCCTTCAGACAGGTCGGTCGTCGCTGCGAACCCGAGGACGCCATCGACAAGCACGCGGACGCCGACGCCGGTCAAGCGAGTGGTGGAGGACTCCTCGAGGATTCCGTTACGGACGGCAATCCGCTTCGTTCGACGGGCGTGAAATCGAAGCTCGGTCCAATGGCCGGCATCGGTCGCGATGCGCTCTAACAGCTTCTGCATGCCGCCTCCCGTTCTGTCGTGAACGACGATTCGACGTCCTTGAGTCGATCTATGACCGCAATATCGACGAGAGCAGTCCGCCGCATCTGCAAGACTTGCGGTCGACCGCCGCAGTCCCGTCAGGCTACCGCCGGGTCAGCACGAGGTCAAGGCGCGAGCGCGTTGACGGACCGTTCCGGGATGCGCACAATGCGCTCGGGCGGAGCGGGGAACGTGCGCGGTCCGCGTGGTTTGCGACGACTCCACGGAGGGGATCTGACAATGGGAAGAAACGTGATGCAGGGTCTTCTGTTGTTCTGCCTGGGCGTGTGGTGCATCGGCACGGCGCTTCCGGCGGTCGGAGCCGGCGCATCGGCGGGGTTCGGATTCGGAGGGGCAACGATCGGTGTGCTCTTCGCCGATCTCTCGAGCATCAACGCGCTGTTGGGAGAGCTGGGGTACGGTTCGATCGACGAGCCGCCGATCGTCGCTGGGGGGTTCGGCCGCGGCGGAGCTCTTCCCGGACCGTTTTTCGGAGGGCGCGGTTGGGGCGCGGACGCAGTGACGACTGTCGCAGGGGGAAGCGCGGAGGTGGCGGTTGGATTTGGCGGATTTGAGTTCGGAGCGGCGCTCGGCGGGAACGAGCGGTCGGTGCTGACGGTCGGAGTCGTCCTCGGAGCCGGCGGCGCGTCGCTCGAACTGCATCCTGCCGCGGCCGGGCCGGCGCGAGCGGACGACGTTGCGTCGCGCGGGATCGTCCCGGTTCCGCAGCCTGCCTCGCTCCACCGCGTGTTCGCCGGGATCGAAGCAGCGGTCGGCCTCCATGTGCACCCACTCCCGTGGCTCGGGCTCGAACTGCGCCTCGGGTACTTCTTCTCGCCGTTCGGGATCCAATGGGGCGAGAACGGCCTCGTCGGCGACGAAGCGTCGCTCGATCTATCGGGTCCGATGGTCTGCTTGTCCGTAGCGTTCGGCGGAATCGGGGCGGTCGACCCGAGGAATGCTCGCCAGGAGATGCGGACGGTGGAGCGGGTCGCGTTCACGGGGTCGCTCGTGCGGATCGAGAGCTCGGTCGGCGATGTCACGGTGACCTCGTGGTCGCCGGACGCTGTCCAGACCGGAGACGAGCAACCGATTCAGCTGATCACGACGAGGCGGGCGGAGTCCGTGGAGGGGCTGGAAGCGATCGGCGTGACGATGGAGCACGATGAGGACACGCTCGAGATTCGGGCTGATCTCCCGTCTCGCCGAGGTGACAATCGAGGAGTGGATCTGCAGGTGACGGTCCCGGCGGGAACGCGGACAGACGTCGTCATCGGTGTGGGACACGTCTCCGTGTTCGATGCCGCGGGCTCCGCGTCGATCAAGCTCGGAACGGGGGAGATCACCGTTCGGCAGAGTGCAGGCGAGTACCTGCGGATCGATCTCGGTGTCGGGGAGATCCGGATGGTGAACGTTCTGTTCGGTGCGGCGGATGTTCGGCTTGGGGCCGGCTCGATCGACCTTCGCCTGTCGCCTGACGTTTCGGCAACACTCGACGTCACGATCGGACGAGGCGAGTTTGCGGTCGGTTCGTTTCCGGGGGTGACCCCGCGGCGGAGCGACCTCGTCGGCGGGCGGGCCGAGCTTGAGCTCGGCGGCGGAGCGTCGATCTGGGAGTTCGACGTGGGGATTGGTCGGGTCTTCATCGGCCCGGTCGGGGGGTAGGGAATGGACTGTCGTTCCGAAGCGCCGCTGTCGAATCCCGTTATCGAGGCGATAATGCGCCGGCGGTCGATCCGACGGTACACGGAGGAGGTTCCGGCCGATCGCGCGATCGAGGCGATCGTGCGGGCCGGACAATAGGCGCCGTTCGCAGCGCAGCTCGGGAGCGTTCTCCTGTCTCGGGACCGTTCGAAACACCCGTTCTCGGCTCCGCTCCTGTTCACAATCTGCATCGATATTCACCGCCTCGAACGGATCCTCGAGCGGCGGGGTTGGCGGCGCGTCACGAGCGATGCAACGATCCTGCTGTTCGGCGTGCAGGATGCCGCGTACATGGCGGAGAACATGGTGATTGCCGCCGAATCGCTCGGCCTCGGAAGCTGTTTCCTCGGGGGGGCGCCGTTCGCTGCCGACGCGATTCGGCGCGCTCACGGACTCCCGCCGCGGGTCTTCCCGCTCGTCCAACTGACGATCGGGTATCCGGCCGAGGCGTCGCCGGTGCGGCCGCGGTATCCTCTCTCGTTCAGCCTGTTCGAAGGCCAATATCCCCCGCTCGACGACGGGTCCGTCGACGAGGCAATGCGAACGATGGACGAGGGATACTGCGCGCAGGAGTACTATCGGTCCCGAGACGCAATGATCCCGCTCGAGGCCGGGCGGGAGGAAACGTTCACGTACGACGACTATGGCTGGACAGAACACATGGGTCGGAAGTGGGGACAATGGCTGCGCGATCCGGAGGAGTTGCTCGCGGCGCTTCGGGCATGCGGTTTCGACCTCTGCCGACCGGCGGAGTCGGGCGAATGATGGTGTGATGATCTGCGAAGGGTCCATGGGAAGGGAGATCCCGTCTTGACAGGGGTGAAGCGCTCAACTATAGTCCCCTCGGAGGCGGGTCCATAGCTCAGCGGTGAGAGCAACCGGCTCATAACCGGTCGGTCCCAGGTTCGAATCCTGGTGGGCCCAAAGAGATGGACAAGCTGTTCGTGTACGTCGATGGAGACGCCCGTGGAGAGCCCGGCGAGGCGGGCATTGGGATCGCGATCACCGACAAGGACGGGAACGTCATCGAGGAGATCTCGCGGCTGATCGGGCGGGCGACGCCGGAGGTCGCCGAGTACCGTGCGCTGATCGAAGCGTGCCGACACACCTTGTCGTACGCCCCGGAGTCGGTCATCTTCTTTATTGACAACCAACGGCTCGCGAATCACATCAACGACGTGTTCGACGTGCGCGAGCCGCACCTGCGATACCTGGTCGAGATGGCGCTCGGCCTTCTGAACCAGTTTCCCCAGTGGCGGGTGAACTGCGTCGATCGCGACGTCAACCTGCGTGCCCCTCGTCTGGTCGAGCAGGCATTCCATCAGAGCATACGCGCGCAAGTCAGCCGCGAGCGGCTGGAGGTCGTCCTTCTCGCGAAGGCGGCCGAACTGAGCGAACCGGCGCTGCAACGGCTGATCGACTTCGCCGAGCGGCTGCAGGACGAAGGGTAATCGCGTGCGGATCGTCCTGCAGAGGGTCGACCGGGCGTCGGTCGATGTCGATGGTCTGCGGATTGCCGAAATCGGCCGGGGGATGCTCCTCTTGGTTGGAATTGCGTGTGGGGACGAGGCGCTGGATGTGGTGCGCATCGCTCGGAAGATCGTCGATCTTCGAATCTTCGAGGACACTCACGGGAAGATGAACCGCGCGGTCCGCGAGGTCGGCGGCGAGATCATCGTCGTGCCGCAGTTCACACTGCACGCCGACACGAGCAAAGGGCGGCGACCGAGCTTCGTCGATGCCGCGCCTCCGGAGATTGCTGAGCCGGTGTTCGAGCGGCTCGTGGAGGCGCTAGGAGCTGAGGGATTGCGGGTCGAGACGGGGCGATTCGGAGCAAAGATGGCGGTCGAGCTGGTCAACGCGGGACCGGTCACCCTGATCCTGGAGCTTGCGGAGCCTGCGTCGAGCGGATAAGCTACCGGTCCATTCTCGGCCGTCCGTTGGGGACGGATCCCCTGACGGGAGGAGGAACGAACCGATGCCGGTTCCGAAGTATCGAACGTCGCGATCCAAGGCACGGATGCGGCGGAATCACTGGCGGCACATGAACGGGGTCGCGGGGACGGAGTGTCCGCATTGCCACGAGGCGAAATGGCCGCACCGCGCGTGCCCGCACTGCGGCTTCTACAACGGGATGGAGATCGTCGCCCCAAAGGAGAAGAAGGACTAGCCAGGCCGCGGCCGAGGGGTCAATCGGGGGAGCGCCGCTCGGCGCTCTTTTTCTTCTTCTTTGCCTCCGCCTTGGCGCGCTTCTTCGCGATCTTCGCTGACGCCTTCGGATGTGCAGTCTCACCGGAGGCATCCGGCGGGGCGGTCGCGGAGGGCGCTGCCGCGTGCCGCCGACGGTCAATCAGGCGCAGGGCGAACGAACGACCAAACTGGCCGATGAACCCGGCTGCCAGCACGGCGAGAATCCATTTTGACACGTTCCACACGCGTTCAGCATCCATCGTCGAGCAAGATGGTAGATGAATCGAGCGTCTCGCAGCAAGCGGCGACAGGGACGATGCTGTTGACTTTTCCTGACCTCCGTGGGCAGAATGGATCGGGGGTTCGGCGATGCCTGACCAGAAGACAGACGAAGGCGGGATGCGGAGTGCGTCGCTGCGGGAGCAGTGGCGACAAGTGCTGTCCGATATCGACGACCGGATTCTGCGTGCCTGCCTGCCAGCGGATATCCGGTCGGTTACGCTCGATGACGATCGCGTGTTCATCTCGGTCGACAGCGAGTTCAAGAAAGAGTACTGCGTCCGGAAAATCGCGAAGCTCGAGGTAGTCGTTCGGAGAGCTTTCGGGGAGCCCCGCGCGGTCGTCATCGGCGAGCCGCCGCTCATCGAACAGGCGCGGGAGGAGCGCCCGCAACGCGGACCGGCCGCGCGCATTGTCGTTCTCGGGATCGGTGACGGAGGGGTCAACGCGATCGGTCGGATGCGCGAGGAGGGGCTGCAGGGGGTCCGGCTCGTCGCCGTCGATACGGATCGCCAGGTTCTCGACGCGTCGGTGGCGAAGGAGAAACTCCAGCTTGGGCTGGACATCACCGGAGGGCGCGGGACAGGCGGGAACACCGAGAAAGGGCAGCGTGCGGCGACCGAGTCCCGTTGGGAGGTCGCCAACCTCGTCCGGGGGATCGACCTGGTGTTCCTCACGGCGGGTCTCGGCGGTGGGACGGGAAGCGGGGCCGCTCCGGTGATCGCCGGGATCGCCAAGGAGGCGGGGGCGCTGACCGTCGCGGTGGTGACCCGCCCGTTTTCGTTCGAAGGTGCGCTGCGCCGGAGGCAAGCGGACGAGGGAATCGCGCGGCTGCGGGAGTCGTCCGACGTCCTGATCGTGATCTCGAACGATCGACTGCTGGAGACGAGCGCGAAGGGGATGCCGATGACCAAGGCGTTCGAACTCGCTGACGGGATCCTCCATCAGGGTGTCCGGGGGATCTCGGACCTGATCACGATCCGCGGGCTGATCAACCTCGACTTCGCCGACATCCGAAGCGCCCTGGCCGAGGCTGGCGAGGCGATGATGGGGATGGGCCGGGCGTCCGGGAAGCAGCGGGCGCTCTCCGCGGCCAAAGTGGCGAGCTCGAACCCGCTGCTCGAAGGGGATTCGATCCGCGGGGCACGGAAGCTGATCCTGAACGTGACCGGCGGGAACGATCTGACGCTCAACGAGGTGACGACAGCGGCGGATCATATTCGGCGAGCAGCGGCGACCGAGTGCGACTTGGTCTTCGGCGCCGTCGTTCGAGACGATCTCGCCGATGAAGTCCAGATCACCGTGATCGCGGCGGACTTCCAGGGCGTCGAGGCGGTGGAGGAGAAGGGGCGGAAGCAGGCGGTTCGGCGGGAACGGATCAAAGTGGACAAGAACCTCGATATTCCCACGTTCCTTCGCCGAGAAACGCCGACCGAGCGCGCCGCGAGCAAGGAGGCGGGCGCCTGAGCGGGGGCCGGTTTCCCCGACTGCGCGTCCCGTTTGATCTTAGCGAGATCGAATCGATGATGAGTGACGTTCGTATCCTGATCTGCGAAGACGAGCCGGACATCGCCGAGATTCTCAGGCGATCGCTGGTGGCCAGCGGATATGAGGTGTCGGTCGTGGGGAGCCGGACAGAGGCGGAGAAGCTGATCCGATCGTGGACACCGGATCTGGTCCTCCTCGATATCATGCTACCCGAGTCGGAGACTGCAGGTTGGGACCTACTCGGACGGATCCGCCAAGACGGCTCGGCGGCTGTGATCATGGTCACCGCCTTGAGCCGCGTGGACGATCGCGTCCGAGCACTGACGGCGGGAGCTGATGACTTCATATCCAAACCGTTCAGCCTGGAAGAGGTCAAAGCGAGGATCCAGGCGGTCCTACGCCGTACGCGGCCGAGCGTCGAGCAGTTGAACCTGGCGATAGACGATGCCCGGAAGGAGATTCGCGTCGGCGAGCGAGTGATCGCGTTGTCCCCGAAGGAGTACGGACTTCTGAAGCTCTTGGCGTCCGCGCCGGGACGCGTCTTCTCAGCTGATGAGATCCTCAGTGCGTTGTGGCCGGGGAGCGCGTATGCGACCGGGCAAGACGTCCAGAAGTACGTCTACCTGCTCCGGAGGAAGATCGAGGACGATCCCAAGGACCCGAAGATCGTCCTGACGGTGCGGGGGTTCGGATACCGTCTCGCGGTCTGATCAGATGTCACGGATGTCGAGGTAGAGCGGGCGACGTGGGAGCTCCTCCGATCGACACGGACGGACTATCGTGAAGTAGTGTAGCCGCTTCTCCGGGAAGAACCGCGGGATCTGGACGAGCGGATCGTCCCGATACGCAAAGAGCGTCAGGATGTCGATGCCGTCGTGATGCGCGTTCCTGCGGAGCTGCTGGAGAAGCTGCTTGAGAAGATCGCGGCCGTTCGGACCCTCGCAGATCGGATCGAACAGCTGGAGGTACCGGATCGACTCCCCGGTCCGCGGGACGCGCGGAGTCGGCAGGACGTGAGCCAACGGATTGAGAACCCATCCCAGGGCCGTCAACGACAAGGGCATTCGGACAACGCGTCCGCGGTAGATTGAGGATAGATCCCACGCGCTGACTTGCGCGCTCGATCGCCCGTCTGCAAGTCGGAAGATCCCTTTTAGAAACCCGAGTTCCCGACCGCGTCGGTATGGCGCTCCGAAATCACATAGCCGGAGGTCACGCGGGCCGACCCGTTGTTCGATCCGTTCGATCTCGGCGTCCAGTGCATCGAGGTGCGGATCAAGCGGTGTTGCGCGGCCGGCGAGGCTCGGCAAGGTCAGAATGTCGAAGTCCGCTGCGACCTGCGCTCCCATCCTGGAGGACACGTTCAGCGAGGCGAGGTTGTCCGCCTTCACGTGGCCGTAGATGAACGCGGGATCCTGGGACTCGATATCGGACAGAATCTCCCGCCAGAGGCGGAACAGCCCGCGCTTCATGCTTCGGCGGTACGTCACCTCACCGCGAAGGTCGTAGAAATACGCGACGCGGTCGGGAGTGCTGTTCAGACAGGCCTGCTTGATCGCATAGGCCATAACGCCGACCAGGCGACCGTCTTCCTCGGCGATCAGGACCTTGCTTTGCTCGTGGACGCGAGACCGGTAGAAGTAGTCCTCACGATCGACCAGGATAGCGATTCCCGTCCCCTGTGGGCTCTCCCGCTCGAGATCCAGAAGCGCTGCGTTGTCGTCGATGGTGGCCTCACGGATGCGGAGCATTCTCGTCCTTTCAGAGTCCCTACGGTACGCGGATCGTTCGCTGCTCGAGGCCGAGCGCTCCATCATCGTCGATCACGATCAGCGTGACCAGATAGGTCCCTGAGGCGCGGTAGCAGTGAACCGGGGACAGCCGCTCCGGGGCGCACGCGCCGGCCGCTCCGGGGCAGGAAGCTCCATCGCCGAACTGCCAAGCGACATGGACGATCCGGCCGGCCGGGCTCGGATCGTACGAGCCAGAAGCATCGAATCGAACGGCATAGCCGCCATCACACGGCGTCGGCGTCGAGGCACCGAACCGGGCGATCGGTGGCGTGTTGGCGATCGGCACATCGACGGTGAACGGGGCGGACGCCTCGCCGTGGTCGTCGTGGACGACGACGCGGACTTCATGCGTTCCGTCGTCCGAGAAGCGGTGTTCCGGACGTTCGGCGGTTGATCTGCTCCCGTCCGCGAACGTCCATTCCCAAGAGACGATGTGGCCATCAGGGTCCCATGCATCAACTTCGAACCGGACCAACGCGCCATCGTTTGGGGCGCTCGGCTCCCAGGTCAGACTCCGGACGACGGGCGGGCGGTTGCGAACGGCCACCGTGACCGCCGCCACCGCCCACGCGCCGTGGTCGTCAATGACGCGGAGTGTGACGCGATACTCACCGGGTTCGTCGTAGGTGTGAGCGATCAACGGCTCGGTCGTCTCGTACTCGAAGTCGCCATCTCCGGTCACGTCCCATTGGTAGCGCACGATCGATCCCTCGGGACTCGGGTCGTGGGACGCCGTTGCGTCGAAAGCGAATGGGGCGCCCGTCGGCTGCTCCGCCGGACGAACGGAGAGCCGCCCGACGGGCGGAAGGTTCTCGACCCGCACCTCGGCCGCAGCCGACGCTGTGGCGCCGTCGTCGTCGGTCACGATGAGGCGGACCGTGTACGTCCCGGCGGCGTCGTACGCGACCTGCGGTGACGGTTCGGTCGCACTCGATCCATCGCCGAACGTCCACTCCCAGGCGACGATGGACCCGTCCGGATCGTGTGAGCAGTCCGTGAACCGGACCGGTTCCCGTTCGATGGGTCGGAAGTCGGAGACCTGGAACTGAGCGACCGGCGGCGCGTTCACGCGTAGCTCCTTCACGGCGGAGAGCGACGCTCCGCCGTCGTCATCGACGACGACGAGCGCCACTGTCACCTGCCCGGGACGGCCGAAAGTCCTCTCGGTGATCGGATCGTCGGTGATGAGATCGAACGTCCCGTCCCCATCGAAGTCCCATCGATACTCGACGATCGAGCCATCCGGGTCGGACGCGCTCGACGCATCGAAGCGCACGGGCGCGGAGACGCGAGGGATCGCGGGGGTCCACTCGAAACGCGCCGTCGGGGGGCGGTTGAGAATCGCCACCGATTGCGTCTGCTCGTCCGTATCTCCCTGGGCGTCCCGAACCGCCAGGATGACGACGAACTGCCCCGCTCGCTCGTACGAGTGGACCGCGCGCTCACCGGCACCGGTCGTCCCGTCTCCGAAGTCCCAGTGCCGGTTGACGATCGGGCCGTCCGCATCGGTTGATTCATCCCGGAACTCGAGCCGGTCGCCCGTTCGGAGGGTTCGCCGCCCGCCAAGGGGGACAACGCTGAAATCCGCGACGGGTGGGGTTGAAACGGCGACCGTGATTCCCTGCGACATCTGGGCGAGCCCGCCCTTCGTATCCCGCGCGGTCAGGGTGACCATGTACACGCCGGGGCCGGCGTAGATGTGACTCGGCGTCTGACCGGAGCCGGCCTCCCCGTCACCGAACGCCCACGAGAACGATACGATCTCATCGTTCGGATCGACCGAGGCCGACGCGTCGAAGCGAGCGGGCTCTCCCGGTCGCGGGGTGCGCGGTGTGACCGTGAAGTCGAGACGAGGTGCCAGATTGAACGCGCGGTTCTCTCGCTTCGGCGTCCCCGGGACGACGGGCTCGTCGTCGGGGGTGTCAGAGGGCGGGCACCCGTCTGTCCAGTTCGACGGCTGGTCGGGCGCCCTGGGATCGATCCGCTCCATGGTGCAGCACGGGGGACGGCCGAAGCGATCCGTCCCTGCCGGCCATCGAGGGGCTGCGTCGCCGGTTGGCGGGCGGTTTGCCGTGTCGACGAGAGCTCCCGCGGCGTCGTACAGGTACAGAATCTCCCCGTGATCGTTCAGCGCACCCATGTAGACGATATCGGGGGAGATGCCGGGGAGATCGGCATCGCTGCGCCCGAGGAGGAAGTACCCGGCGTTCGGATCGTCTCGGCGCGGGGCCGAGAGGGTTCCTGAAAGAACAATGTTCGGCGCCCCGTCGGATGAGACCAATCGCCATCCCTCCAGGTCGACCGCGTCCTCAGTCAGGTTGACGAGCTCAATCCACTCGGCGGCAGCGTTCCATTCCGCACCGGCCCACGCGACTTCGTTGATTGCAACGAGCCGGTCGGTCGCACGCGCGCCGACACCGCACAGCAGGGCCGCAACGGCGATCCAGCAACCGATCCGCTTTGTCACCGCTCCCCCTTTCCTGCATATCACGAATGGAGACGGCAAAGAATAGCACAGAGGAGGAGCGGGAACCAAGGGAGACGTCGATCCGTACGACGGTTCGGCGCCTACGCGGCTCGCTTTGCCCCGTTCTTGCGAGGAGCCGCACGCTCATAGGCCTCGATGATCCGCGCGACGAGCGGGTGGCGGACGACGTCCGACTTGTCGAGATAGACGAACGAGATCCCCTCGATCGCCGCGAGGATCTCCTGAACCGCGATCAGACCCGAAGCTCCCTCATCGAGATCTACCTGCGTGATGTCCCCGGTGATGATCGCCTTGGAGTGGAACCCGAGCCGAGTGAGGAACATCTTCATCTGGGTCGATGTCGTGTTCTGAGCCTCGTCGAGGATGACAAAGCTGTTGTTCAAGGTTCGTCCGCGCATGAACGCCAACGGAGCCATTTCGATCCGGCCGTGATCGACTAGCTTCTCGAATTCGGCCGCCGGGATCATATCGTAGATCGCGTCGTAGAGCGGGCGTAGGTATGGGCTGACCTTGGCCTGGATGTCGCCTGGCAAGAACCCGAGTTCCTCCCCAGCCTCGACCGCCGGACGCGTCAGGATGATCCGCTTCACAGCCTCTCTCTTCAAGAAGTCGATTGCGAGGGCGATGGCGAGGTACGTCTTGCCGGTTCCGGCCGGCCCGATCACGAACGTGATGTCGTTCTCGCGAACCGCTTGGAGATACCGATGCTGGCCGACTGTCTTGGCCCGGATCTCCTCTCCCCAGTGGGTCACCCTGACGATATCCGAGAGGACTCCCTCCACACCGACGCCGTTCTTGATCTGTTCGATCAAGTACCGCACGTCGTTCGTTGAGGGGTAGTGCTTCCGTTGCACTAGGTCGAGGAGCTTCTCGAACAGCGAGCGGACGAGCTCGACCTCGTCGGGAGCGCCTTCGATTCGGACGGTCTCACCCCGGGCGAGGATGCGGGCGGAGAACGACTTCTCGATCTCCTTCAGGTTGCAGTTGAACTGGCCGAGCAGAGCGGTCGCTTCAGCGTTGTCCCGCAGGGTGATCACGGCCTGCGTCGTCTCGATCTCGATCCTCTCCCTCCAAACGATCGTCGGCCGTGCCGACGATCCGGACCGATCGCACACAGCCGATCGGAATCTCGCCATGCGATCCGAAGGTGACGTAAAGATAGTCGGGCGTGTGGCCGCGCCAACGGCCGTCTCGTCCCTCCTCCACGAGGACATCTTGTGTCGTGCTGAGCCGGCTGTCAAGGAGGCGCCGGCGGGCGATCGCCCACCGGGCATCGAGGGTCTCAGCCCGGACGCGCTTGACCGACTCCGGCACGCGTCCGGGGAGATCGGCGGCCGCCGTGCCCGGGCGCTCGGAGTATCGAAAGACGTGCAGGTTCGCGTAGTCGATTGCCGCCACGGCGTCCAGGGTCCGGGCGAAGGCGGCGGCGTCCTCGCCCGGGAACCCGACGATGATGTCCGTCCCGAAGGTCGCCGGCGGAATCGCCTCCGCGATCCGCGCGACACAGCGCCGGTACGCTTCGACCGTGTACCCCCGCCGCATCCGGCGCAGGACTCCGTCGTCGCCGCTCTGAAGAGGAATGTGGAAGTGCGGGCATGCGCGAGGATCCTCGAAGACGGAGAGCAGTTCATCCGTCACGCCGGCCGGATTGAGCGAGGCGAGTCGAAGCCGTCGCAGCCTGGGGACGCGGAGGATCGCGCGCATCAAAGACGCAAGCGATCCGCCGGGCGGTGCATACTCCGCGAGGTTGATCCCGGTCAGAACGAGCTCAGGGCAGCCGCCGGCGACCAGAGCAGCCGCCTCGTCCACCGCAGCGGCGATCGACTTACTGCGGGACGGTCCGCGGACCTGAGTTGGGCGGCAGTACGTGCACAACCGCGAGCAGCCGTCCTGGATCTTCAGGACGGCGCGAACCCGGTCGCTCGGACCCGCTGAGCGTTCCTCGTCGAGAGACCCGACGGTGCGGCCGGGGAGCAGCCCGTGCTCGCCAGCCGTCACGCGGGTGACCGCCTCCAACACGTGAGGCTTCCAGGTGTTCCCGGCGAGGAGATCCGCCTCGTCGAACTGCGTCAGACCTTTGGCGACCGCATCGGCGAGGCAGCCGATGAGCACGATCCGCGCTCCCCGGTGCTCCCGGCGGATCCGGCGAGCGGCCTGTCGAGCCTTTCGCTCGGCGAGAGCAGTCACGGCGCAGGCGTTCAACACGTAGACATCGGCCGCTTCGGACGAGTCAGCAGATCCGAGGGACCGCCGCATCGCGTCGCCCTCGTACTGGTTTGCGCGGCAACCAAAGGTCAGGATCGAGACACGGGGAGTTGGCGTGCCGGCGAGCTCGGCGCACCCATCCGTACGTTCCGTATTCATCTACATCTCCATACAGAGAATACCCGTTACTCGATCCCCGCTAAAGCGCAGTGCGGGAGGCGCCGCGAGCCGCGAGCAGCGGGGAGCGGGCGAGCAGTTGACATTCACTCTTGCGTGTGGTAGCGTCGGCTTGGGGGACGAGAATGCGAGGGGGAACCGTTCGCAAGCAGATTTTGGTCGTAGCGTCGGCGGTCCTCGTGATTGCCGTCGGTCTATTGGCTTGGTTTGTCTTCGGGCAGCGGCCGACGGGCTTCCCATCTGCAGACGGACGGTCGAACCTCTTATTCTCTGTCCTGCGTGCTGACGGTGCACGCGACGTGATCACCGTTCTCAGTCTCTCCTCCGATGAGGTCTTCGCTTTGCGCGTTCCGCAGGGATTGCGCCTGAGGACGGCGGACGGGGCGTACTGGACCGCTTCGCAGCTCGACCCGGCGGCGGAATCGGGTGGCCTGGGAGCCGAGCTGGCGGGACTCCTCGGTGTCGAGATTCCCCACTACATCGAGCTCCGCGCCGGAGACCTCTCCTCACTGGTCAATGAGCTCGGAGGGCTGACGGTGACCTCCGATGAGCCGCTTCTTTACTTCGACGACTCGGCGGATCTTGCGTTACTGACGGAGTTGGCACCGGGGACCCACAGGATCGACGGCGAGACGTTCATCGCTGTCCTACTGCACCGCGAGGACAGCGAGCCGGCCGATCGGATCGAACGGCAACGCATGTTGCTCTGGAGCCTGCTTGAACGGCTGTTCAAGGGCTCTGACTCCGCTGCGCTTCGGGCGATGGCGCGAAATGCGTACCCGAAGCTCGTCACTGACCTGTCGCCCGGAGAGGTGCTTGCGCTCCTCGACCGGTTGCGGGAGGCCGGGCGCGAGGGATTCGAAGCAGAGACGATCCCGGGTGCAACGACGCAGATCGGGGGCGAACGCGTCTTCCAGCTGCGCCCCGTCGAACTCGAGCGGACGGTCGCTGCTCGGATCAAGGGCCTCGACCTGCTGACGCCGGGCGAAGTCCGAGTCGCCGTCTTCAATGGGAACGGCGTTCGGCTGATGGCTCGGCGGACCGCGGACTACCTCGAAGCGCGTGGGTTCGTGGTCAACCAGGTTGCGAACGCCGAATCGTTCGACTACGCGACGAGCTACATCGTCGTGTTGAGCGAAGAGGAGAAAGCGTGGATCCTTCGAGACGCGCTCCCGAGTTCCGTGCGGATCGTCCTGCCGGAGAACTTCGAGGCGCACTATCGTGCGTTGCGAAGCCTCGTCCCCGACGGGACCGACGTGATGCTGATCGCGGGCGCGGGGATGGTGATCGACTGATCGATGGATGATCGGACGCTGCTGAATACCGCCGCACGGCTGATCGCTGAGAAGAAGGGAGAGCGAATTGTCGCGATCGACCTCCGCGAGGACTCGATGCCGACGAGCTTCTTTCTGATCGCCGAGGCCGATAATCCGGTCCACGTCAAGGCGATCCTCTCGCATCTGATGGCGGAGATCCCGCGCCGTGCGCTGCATCGCGAGGGTCTCACCGAACGCCGGTGGGCTGTCCTCGACTACGGAGACGTTGTCGTGCACGTGTTCCAGAAGGACGCCCGCGAGTTCTACGACCTCGAATCGCTCTGGTCCGATCGCATCATGAACGACGATGCGTTCGGAAACGGAGCGCCTCCCGCCGCGCCGATCGACGACACCCCGACCGCCGGATAGCCCCCGCTACTCCAACGATCGTCAGCTGATCTGTTTCGCTGGGCAGATCGGGATGTACGGACACCACTGGCACGCGCGGTACTCCGGATCGCCGGGAAATCGTCCGGCGCGAATCCCCTCGGCGGCTTCGGCGATCTCCCGCTCGGCGCGCTTGATCATCTCCTCGGTCGGCCCATGGCGGCCGATGACGACCTCCGGCGTGAGAAACCGGAGCTCGACGGCCGCGGGGAGATCACCGAACAAGCGACGGTAGGCGAGGGTGTAAATCGCGAGCTGGCGGCTCTCCCGGGTCCGGCGCTCAGCCTGTTTGTCGTCGCGTACGTCCGAGGTCTTGTAGTCGATGATCGTTCCCGCACCGTCGGCCCGGTCGATGCGATCGAAGACCCCGACGAGGCGCACCCCGCTCGCGGTGAGCGAAAACCGGCGCTCCACGTACGTTGGGACGACACCCTCCGCTGTCTCGTGAGCATGGAACGCTGCGAGCGCGCGAAGCCCGTCTTCCAGGCGGAGATCCTCGTGCTCGCGGGTGAGGAATCCTTCCGATTGCCAGTGCTTTCGGAAGATGGAGTGAAGCTCGTCGAGCGGGGTCTCCCGGCCGGCATGCCGATTCAGGTTGAAGAGGCGAATCGCCTGATGGATCGCGTTTCCGTAGAGGACCGTGTGGTGCTGTCGGATCGGCACGCGAAGGACATGGATGTAGCGGTACTTGAGCGGACAGGTGAGGTAGTCGTCGATCTGGCGGTGGCTCAGGGAGAGGATCGGAAGACCGCGGTCGAATAGCACGGGTTCCGCAACGGCGTTCGCGGCCGGGTCACTCTGTCCCGCGGGGACCGCGTAGCGCTGAATGGCGGCGAGCGGGGAGCGCCGGGTCGGGACGAGCCGAGCAGTATCGAGGTCGAGCGCCTCGGCGACGAACTGGCTCGGCTTGCGCGGCCGCTTCCCGCCGTAGTCCTGCGCACTCGTGAAGTAGACGTCCTCCCGCGCGCGTGTCATCCCCACGTAGAACAAGCGGCGCTCTTCCTGGCGATGGACATCGGATCCACTGACGCCGAGCTCCTTGACGAGCGCGTCCGGGAGCGGGATCGGATCGCGTCGATGCGATGACGGAAACCGACCGGCGACGAGGCCGACGAGGAAGACGATCGGGTACTCGAGGCCCTTCGCCTGGTGAATTGTGAGGACACTCACCGCGTCGACGTCCCACTGGGCATCGCCGACGGGCGGATTGTCTCCCGCTTCGATCAGTGCGTCGAGGTACTCGACGAACCACGCGACGCGGTCGTACCGGGCGACCCGGGAGAACCGCTCAACGATCGAGAATAGCTTGGCAAGATTCTGGACGCGCTGGACCTCCTGCGGATCGGAGGAGTTCGACCATCGTTCGAGCTCTCCGGTCAGCGTCGCGAAGTAGCGGTAGAGGATCTCGCCCGTACGTTCGTGGGAAACCAGCGGGAGCAGCGTGGAGAGATCGGCGAGCAGGCGGTCGATCGGCTCGCTCGACTCCTTGGACAATCGCAGCCCCTCGGCGGAGTGCCTGGCAAGGCGGAGCATCTCGAGGAGGCCTCGGTTCCGCCGCTGAGCGGTCCGGGTCGCCATTGAGAGGTCCTCGCCGGGCACTCTGTAGAAAGAAGAGCCGGCGAGATAGTGCAGCGAGAGGTCATCGCGCGGATCGGCGAGAACCCGAAGGAGCGCGATGGCGGCACGAATCTCCTCTTGATCGTACAGGCCGCGGCTTCCCGAGAATCTCCACGGGATCCCCTGCAGGTTCAGCGACTGCAGGAACGGATCGGCCTGCGCGTTGCTCCGAACGAGGACCGCGAACTCGCTGTACGGGCGATCTTCTATGCGGTGCCGCTCTTCAATCGTGGCGGCGACGAAGTCGCACTCCTCCTCGAGCGTCTCGAAGTGGACTTGGTGAAGCGGGCCCCCGGGGCCGGAGGAGGAGGTCAGGCGCTTGTCGATCCCGGCGCGGACCTCCAGGCGATCGGGATTGTTGTTCTGGATCAGACGATACGCGGCGTCGAGAATCGCCTGTGTCGATCGGTAATTTCGCGTCAAGACGACTAGCTCTGCGTCGGGGTAAGCGTTCTGAAACCCCAGAATGTTGCTGATCGCGGCGCCCCGGAACTTGTAGATCGACTGATCGTCGTCTCCGCAGACCGTCAGGTTTCGGTGGCGGGCGAGCAGCTTCAGTAGCTCGAACTGAGCGTGGTTCGTGTCCTGAAACTCGTCGACGAGGATGTACCGGAACCGCTCCCGATACCGCGCAAGGACCTGCGGGTGCTCCCGGAAGAGCCGGAGACCGAGAGTGATCAGATCGCCGAAGTCGACGCACCCGTGCTCGAGGAGGAGGGCCTGGTACGCTGCATACGCATCGGCGAGCTCTCGATGATCCGCGAGCTCGGCTGCACGCGAAGCCCGCTCATCCGGGTCAGCGATCCGGCCGAGCTCCTCTGCGAGGCGATCGACGTGGATAGCGTACTCGGCCGGTGCGACGTCCTCGTCCTTCGCGCGGGAGAAGAGCGCGAGCAACGCGTGCAGGTGTCGGATTGGGTTCCCGAGCGGGCGGAGCCGACGGAGCGGGAGATCGAACAGGCGGTCCTTCAAGAAGATCGCCTGTTCGGCCTCGGTGAGGATGCGATAGTCCGGCGAGAGGCCGAGGAGGATCGCGTTCTCGCGCACGATGCGTTCGCAGAACGCGTGGAACGTCCCGATCTGCGCCTCGATGTATCCGTAGGGAACGAGAAGGTCCACGCGCTCCTCCATCTCCGCCGCGGCCCGCTCGGTGAACGTGAGTGCCAGGATCTCCGCCGGCCGCGCGACCTTTCGGGCGATCAACCAGGCGATTCGGCGCGTGATGACCGTCGTCTTCCCAGTTCCGACGCCGGCGACGATCAGCAGCGGACCGTCTCCGAACGTGACGGAGGCACGTTGCTGGGGGTTCAGATCGGCGAGGAGCTCCATTGTACCTCCAGTATACGGATCCCGTCGCCCGCCCACGAGCGGTTGTTCCCATCGGGATCGGCGGCTAGGATGAGCGCATGCTCGGGACGTGGATCAACGTGGGAGCTGTCGTGCTCGGCTGGCTCGCCGGCTCCCTCGTCGGGCGGAGAGTCCCGGAGCGCTACCACCGCCTCGTGACCGCCGCGATCGGGCTCGTCACGCTCGTCCTCGGCGTGCGGCTCGCCGTGCGAACGGAGGATCTGCTCCTTCTGTTGTTGGCGGTCCTGATCGGTGGTCTCCTCGGGACTGCCTTGCGCATCGAGGAGCGCCTGCGCTCGTTCGGCGGCGCGCTCAAGCGCAGGTTTCCTCGCCTCTCACGGGGCTCGGTTTCCGAGGCATTCGTCACCGCCAGCCTGCTGTACTGCGTTGGCCCGATGACGATCCTCGGTGCTCTCCGCGACGGGATCTACGGCGATTGGTCGCTCCTCGGGCTGAAGGCGATCATGGATGGCATCTCGTCGATCGTGTTGACCGCCGGGCTTGGCCCCGGGGTTGTCTTCTCCGCGTTCGTCGTCCTGATCTATCAGGGGAGCATCAGCCTCGCCGCCCGCTGGCTCGTCGGCGGAGCGCCTCTCACGGCCTTCGAGGCATCGCCGATTCTGCGAGAAGTCGATGCGGCCGGCGGGTTGATCTTGATCGCGCTCGCACTGCGGCTCCTGGAGCTGCGGGATCTCCGGGCGGGGAACTTCCTTCCCGCGCTCGGCGTCGCACCGCTCTTGGCGTTCATCGCGGCAATATGGGGTCGGTGAGGTGAGAGCCTGAACCGTTCTCCAAACAGACAAGGGGAAGCATGAACACTTCCCCTTGGCGCATTCTCGCTTCCCGCTCCACTAGAGCGGGTGGCCACCCGAGCAGGGGGCAGCCGCCGATTCTCTGGACCCGCCCTACTTCTTGGCCTTCTTTGCGACGATCTCCTTGAGGTTCTTGCCGGCCTTGAACGCGGGGACGACCTTGGCGGGCGTCTTGATGCGCTGCCCTGTCTGCGGGTTCATCCGCGTCGTCGCCTTCCGCTTTCGGGTCTCGAACTTCCCGAACCCCGTGATGATGACCGGCTCGCTCTTGGAGAGCGCATCCGTGACGACGTCAACTACACCGTCGAGCGCCGCCCGAGCATCCTTTTTCGTCAGCCCCGTCTTCTTCGCCAGCTTCTCTACCAGTTCTGCCTTGTTCACGTCTACCCCCTGTTGTGAGAATCTGGAGCTCAGTATAGCAACGAAGGTGGCGGTTGCCAAGTCTGTAGCGCCGAAGATTCCTGGGTTTGCACGAGGCAGGAGCCGCAAAACCCGTATGGAAGAGGATTATCTCAGATGTGACCGTAAACGCACTCCCCGCGGTCAACAGAGAGAATCGAGGGGAGCGGCCATCATCGCAAAGTCGGCCGCTCTCGCCGAAGCAGGCGTCGCGACCTCAAGAAAGGAGGACTGGATCTATGCAGCGATCCCCCCGAGACTGTGTTGCCGATGACGCTTCGACGAGGAGTTGCTCTTCGCGGCGGTCCCTCCATCTCCGTGGAGTCCTGTGCGACTTCGCGGCGGACGATCCTGCTCAGTGTCGGCTGCGATCGGACTACGCTGCCAACTCCCGTTCGAATGCCTCCTCCAGGATGGCGAGACCTTCATCGATCTGCTCGTCGGTGACGACGAGCGCGACCAGCACCCGGAGCACGTTCCCAAGGAGGCCGGCCGTTGGGAAGATCGCCCCGGAACGAATCGCCGTCGAGGCAACGCGGCCGGTGATCTCTCTTGCCGGCGCCTTCGTCGTCCGATCGGTGACGAGTTCCATCGCGACCATTGCTCCGAGCCCGCGGACGTCGCCGACGAGATCGAACCGCTTTCCGATCCGGCGGAACCCCGCGCGGATTCGGTCGCCGATAGCGATGGCGCGGTCGAGCAGGCCGTCGACTTCGATCCCGCGAATCACTTCGATCGCGGCGCGGCAGGCGAGCGGATTCCCCGCGTAGGTTCCGCCGATTCCGTTTACGACCGGTGCATCCATGATCTCTGCTCGTCCGACGACGCCCGAGAGCGGGAGGCCGGACCCGAGCGACTTGGCGACGCAGACCAGATCAGGCTCGATCCCGAAATGCTCGAACGCGAAGAACTTCCCGGTTCGTCCGATCCCGGATTGCACTTCGTCGCAAGCGAGGACGAAGCCGTAGCGGTCTGCGAGTTCCCGCATCGCCGGAAGGAACCAATCGGGCGGGACGAGGAACCCGCCCTCGCCGATCACTGGCTCGACGACCATGACCGCCACTTCAGACGGGTCGACGAGCGAGAGGAGGGCGGTCTCGATGTCGTCGGCGGTGACGGTCTTCCGATACTCGTATGGGTAGGGAAGCCGGTAGACGTCGGACGCGAACGGCCCGAACCCCCACTTGTACGGTCGCGCCTTGTGGGTCATCGTCATCGCTAGGAGCGTCCGGCCGTGGAAGGCGTTCTCGAAGACGAGGGTCGCCTTTCGCCGCGTGTAGGCCCGCGCGATCTTGACTGCATTCTCGACCGCCTCGGCGCCGCTGTTGAAGAACGCCGCCTTCTTCGGTCCGGAGATCCGCGTCCGCTCGCAGAGCAGCTCGGCGAGCTCGATGAACGGCGCGTAAGGGACAGCGGTGAAGTCGGTGTGCAAGTACTGGTCGATCTGCTCTCGCAGCGCTGCGACGACGCGCTTGTTCCGCTGGCCGACGGCGAGGCAACCCCACCCGCCGGAGAAGTCGATGAACCGATTCCCGTCCAGATCTTCGATCAGCGCACCTTCGCTGTGCGAAACAATGAACGGCGCGTACGTCTCGAGCGGCGCGGCAACGTATCGTGCCTTCTTCTCGAACACGGCCGCCGACTTGGGTCCCGGGAGCTCCGTCCGGACTCTTGCGAACTGACGTTGCGTCATAGGTTCCTCCTCGCGTCCCGGCCGGACGCAGTCGCATGGTATCGGATCGAAAACGACCATTTCAACCGCAGATTCGCTACTCGACGGCGAAGATCCGCCCGGGGGGAACGAGAGTCACTCGGAAATCGAGCCCCTCGACCTCCCCGCCGGCCGCCTCGATCTCCCGGACGCGTGACTTGTAGCGGCTCGAGATGTGAAAACAGATGAGCTCCTTCTTCACACCCGCATCGCGGGCGGTCGCAATCGCCTCGGCGAGCGTGGCGTGCTTGTACTCCTTGCGGTCGCGCTCGTCGAGGAACGTCGCATCATGGCAGAGGATCTCGGTCTCCGCGACGTGGGCCGGCTTGAGCGGGACCGAATCCCCGCCGTAGGAGAAGAGCTTCTGATGGTAGTGCTCGGTCACCGCTGCCTTGCCGTCGCGTTTCACGCGCTCGACGATCTCACGCTCGTCGAGGCCGGCGAGCTCCGGCTTCAAGCGATGGCGAACCTCAACAACGTTGTACCCAAGAGACGGCTCGCTGTGGACGTGCACGGTCGGGAACGCTTCGATGTAGCGGGGCATCTGTCCGGACAGCAACTCGACGCGATCGCCCGCCTCGAGCGGGACCCATTCGAGCTCATAGGTCAGGCGGCGGTTCGTTCGCGAGAGGAAGTTCATCATCTCCGTGACGAGGTAGTTGCCCTTCGGGTAGTAGATCGTCAGCTCCTTCTCCTTGTCCCCCATCGCGTTGTTGCGGATGTTGACCAGGCCGACGAGGCCGGCGATGTGGTCGGCGTGGCCGTGGGAGAGGAGGACGTGTCGCACGGCGAACGCTTTGTTCCCAAGGATCGAGCTCGCGCCCTCCCCGGCATCGAACAGGATCCGATCGGCGCTGTAGTAGACCCATGTCGAGTAGAGCGCCTTGGAGTAGATCAGAAGCCGCATGCCGCCTCCCGAATAGCCTCAGTTAGGATGAACATGGTAAGCGACGCGTCCTGCGGTTGCACCCGTGAGGCCACTATACTTGCGCGGCCGACGACGGGCGCGAGGACGGTGGAAGCAGCCAGCGGACGTTGCCGATCCCAACGCCGTCTCCTAGAATCTCCGCCGGCGGAAGGAGCACGGATGCTCGACATTCGGGAGATACGAGAGCGGTGCGGGGAGATCGAAGCGCGTCTGCGGACGCGCGATCCGTCGATCGATCTCGGCGGAATCGTCGCCCTCGACGAGCGACGGCGGTCGCTGATCGCGGACGGCGAATCGTTGAAGGCGGAGCGGAACGCAGGGTCGGCGGAGGTCGGACGACGCAAGCAGAGCGGCGAGGACACGTCGGACCTCCTGGCGCGGCTGGGGGAGCTCGCGCAGCGGATCGCCGAACTCGACGCCGAGCGTAAGGAGACGGAGGATCAGATCGATGATCTCCTTGCGCGTCTGCCGAATGTCCCCGATCCGTCTGTCCCGATCGGTCCGAAGGAGAACAAGGTCGTCCTGCGGACTGTTGGCGAGCCACCGCGGCCGGACGGATCGGCGAAGCATCACCTTCAGATCGGCGAAGAGAAGGGCCTTCTCGACTTCCGCCGGGCAGCCGCGATCGCCGGTACCCGGTTCCCGATGTACCTCGGCGCCGCCGCGACGATGGAGATGGCGTTGATCTCGTTCATGTTTTATCATCATTCCCGGCGGGGTTACTTGCCGGTCCTGCCGCCGTTCTTGGCGAACCGCCGCAGTTTCTACGTCTCCTCCCAGCTGCCGAAGTTCGCCGACGACATCTATTTCTGCGAGAAAGACGGTCTCTTCCTGAACCCGACGGCCGAGAGCGTGCTCGTGAACCTGCATCGTGACGAGATCTTGTCCAGCGATGATCTTCCCAGAAACTACGTCGCCTATACGCCGTGCTTCCGGCGAGAGGCGGGGAGCTACGGCGAAGAGGAGCGCGGGCTGATTCGCGTCCACCAGTTCAACAAGGTCGAGATGTTCAAATTCGCGGAGCCCGAGCGATCGTTCGAGGAGCTCGACCGACTCGTCGCCGACGCGGAGAGCGTCCTCCAGGCACTTGAGATGCACTATCGCGTAGTGCTTCTTGCGACCGAGGACCTGGCGCAGCAATCGGCGAAGACGATCGATCTCGAGGTCTACCTTCCGGGCCAGGGGCGCTATTACGAGGTCTCCTCGTGCAGCAACTGCCTCGACTACCAGGCGCGTCGGGGGAACATCCGGTATCGTCCGGCTCCGACTGAGAGGCCGCGGTTCGTCCATACCCTGAACGGATCCGGACTCGCCACCTCGCGTCTGATGGCGGCGATTCTGGAGAACAATCAGACGAGGAATGGTCGGGTCCGCGTGCCGGCGGCGTTGCGAGAGGCGGTGGGGACGGAGTGGATATGAACGACGTGCTGATTGACGTTCGGGAGCTTCGAAAGGTCTTCCGGACTCGTCGAGGCCTTATCCGCGCGGTCGATGGCGTCTCGTTCGACTGTCGGCGCGGCGAGATTTTCGGGCTCCTCGGGCCGAACGGCGCCGGGAAGACGACGACCCTGCGGATGCTCGCCACGATCCTGACCCCGACGTCGGGGGCCGCGACGATCGCCGGGTTCGACGTCCAAACAGCACCGGGGCGCGTGCGGGAGCAGATCGGATTTCTCGCGACGGAAACGGGCCTCTACGACCGATTCACCGCGCGGGAGACGCTCCGGTTCTTCGGCCGGATCAACACTCTTCCCGACCCGGAGATCGAACGCCGATCGAACGAGCTCTTCTCCGTTCTGGAAATGGAGAGGCTCGCCGATCGGCGGGTGGGGACGTTCTCGACCGGGGAGAAGCAGAAGCTGTCACTCGCGCGGAGCATCCTGCACGATCCACCCGTATTGATCCTCGACGAGCCGACGTTCGGTCTCGACGTGATGGCCGCGCGAGCTGTCGTCGAGACGGTCAGCCTCTTCCGGAAGCAGGGGCGGACGATCGTCCTGTCAACCCACATCATGCGCATCGCGGAGAAGCTGTGCGATCGGATCGGGATCCTGTATCGGGGCCGGCTCCACGCGCTCGGCACGTACCCGGAGCTGACCGAGCGCTACGGCGGCGACGATCTCGAGGACGTCTTCTTCGCCGCGGTCGGCGCCGACGCCGATCCGGGCGCGGGAGGTTCCATTTCGGGCGGAGGCGTGTTATTCTGATGGGAACGTGATATGCAGCCACTCAAGGAGGCGATGATGGGCAGGAAGGTCGGATTGGCGGCGGCTGCCGTGGTGGTCGTCGTTCTGTCGGTCGTCCTGGTGGGGGGGTCGGTCGGCGGCGGGTTTCTTTGGTGGGGGACCCGTGAGCCGATCTACATCTACGGAGACGACGACTTCACAGTCGAGAACGGCGTGACGGGCGGGAGCGGTACAGCGGCAAACCCGTACATCATCGAAGGCTGGCGGGTCGACGACCCGAGTGCCGACTACGGGATCTACATCGATCACACGACGGCGCACTTCGTCGTGCGCGACTGTGTGGTCGAGCGCGCGCGGATCGCGGGAATCTATCTTAACTCCGTGCGAAACGGCCGCGTCGAGGGAGTGCAGATCGCCCTCTCCGACACCGCGGTCTACCTACTGAATGCGAAGGGGAACGAATTCGTCGGGAACGTCTTCGCCGAGTGCAAGTACGGCGTCGTCGCGGCCGCGGACTCCCGCGGGAACCGGATCTACGGGAACAGCTTCTTCGACAACGGGCTGAACGGGCACGACCCGAACCGGTGGAACGAGTGGTCCGACCCGAGCGGCGGCAACTACTGGAGCGACTACGAGGGCGTCGACGCCGACGGAGACGGGTTCGGCGACCGGATCTACGCGCCGCTGCGCGATCCGCGCCCGCTCATGCGTCCGCCCGTCGAGTGGACCCGGATCGAGCCGGCGGGGTCGCTGTACGCCGGGAGCTGGGTCTCGCCGGACGGGACGCTCGTCGTCACCTCGAGGACGCCGATCACGCTCGCCGCGGTCGACCCGGGGAGCGGGGTCGCCGAAATCCGCTACTCGATCAACGACGGCCCATGGGCAGTCTACGACGGGCCGATCCATCTCTCGGGCCCGGACGGTGTCTACCGCCTCGCGTACCACGCGGTCGATCGACTTGGGAACGCGGAACCGGTATCGCGGATCTCGTTCATCCTCGACAATCATCCTCCGGTAACGGCGATCGAGTTCGGCGCGCCGTCGTTCGAGGACGCGAGGGGCGTCTGGCTGACATCGTCGACGCCGATCACCCTCCGCCTCGAGCAGCGATCGACCCACGGCGTGACGCAGACCTTCTATCGGATCGACGGGGGGAACTGGCGCCGCTACGACGTCCCGTTCCGGCTCGTCGGCCCCGACGGTCCCCGGCGGATCGACTATTACAGTCAGAACGCATCCGGCGTGACGGAGGAGACGAAGACGATCGTCGTCTTGAAGGACGACGTGCCGCCGACGACGCGTGGGAGCCGTGCGGCGGTCCCGCCGGTCGATGTGGAGGTCGGGGCGCCGGTCGGATCGGCGCCCCCGGCGGAGCCTCCGCAGGCGGCGCCCGACTCGGAACCTCCGGCCGTCGAATCCCCGCCGCCGGTGATCGTCGTCGAGACGTCGCCGGAGCCGCAGGAGCAGACCCCATCGGCGACGGTCGAAGAGCCCGTCACCGAGCCGTCCGACGAGCCGGCCTCGTCGGAGGAGTTCTAGCGAGCGGCGATGTGGAGGAACGTCCGTCTGCTCTTCGGCAAGGAGATCCTGGGGGCCGTCCGGGACCGGCGCACGCTGTTTCTGACCGTCTTCTTCCCGCTGATCTTCTACCCGCTCATCCTCTCGGTGATGGGGCGGTTCGGGGAGGCGGAGCGCGCGCGCGTCGAGTCGATCGTCCCGACGGTCCTCGTCGTCGACCAAGCAGCGGATGAGACGTTCAATGAGGAGCTAGACCGCACGAGCGCATTCGTCGTCCGGTATCGAAGCGACGTCGACACGGCGCTCGCGGGCCTCCAGGACGAGCAGGGGCGAGTGGCGATGCTCGTCGAGAAGGAGACGGGCGGAGAGGGGATCGGCCTGCGGATCACGCTCTACTACGATCAGAGCGACCAGCTGTCGACGATCTCGGCGACCCGCGTCCGCGGGTTCCTCGAGGAGTATTTGCGCGGGGTCGTCACCGCGAAGCTCGACGAACTCGGGATCGACTACGACGAGCTCACCCCGCCGCTTACCGTCCGGGTGGAGGACATCGCGACCGGGGAGTCGCTCGGACGCCTCCTGCTCAGCCGGCTCCTCCCCTACTTCATGGTTCTCGCGATCCTGACCGGCGCGATGGGGATCGGCGCTGAGATCACGGCCGGGGAGAAGGAACGGAGCACGATCGCCACGCTGCTGGTGAGCCAACTGTCGCGGACGGAGATCGTGCTCGGGAAGTTCTTCGCCGTCCTGGCGGTCTCCCTCGTCTCGTCGCTCCTCTCCGCCGTCGGGCTCTTGATCGGCGTCCGCCTCTTCGGGGCGGGGCTCGCCCCCGGCGCCGAGAGCGCCGTCTTTCGCCTCGATCTCCCCGCGTTCGGGTGGATGCTCGTCGTCCTCGTCCCGCTCGCCGAGCTGGCCCCGGAGGCCGTCCACCCGGTGCTGAAGAGGTCGGTGGCGGAGATCCTGCGGACCGTCAAGGACCGCTCTTCCGTCGTCAAGGTCGATTGAGGGGAAGGCCTTCAGAAGGCGTCCCGGAAGTGGGTCAGGCGGTGGGACCCGTCGTCTTGGAACAGGACCGCGACGACGTCGAACCGGCAGGGGACGTCGCCCAGACGTCGCTCGATCAGGTACCCCGTCGCTAGCCGGCGGATCTGGCGCTGTTTGGCCGGTGTCACCGCCTCCTCGGGGCGTCCGAACGACTCGTCGGCCCGGGCCTTGACCTCGACGAAGACCAGAGTGTCGCCGTCGCGGGCGACGATATCGAGCTCGCCGCGGAACACACGGAAGCCCCGCTCGACGATCTCGAGGCCGTTCCTGATAAGGTAGGCGGCGGCCAGCTCCTCGCCCCGCCGGCCGAGGTCACGGGGCGTGTGCCGGTCATGCGACATGGTGTGCCCTCGCGCGGGGGGATCAGGCTTTGGGCGCGATCCGCTTCCAGCGGACGCCGTCCTTGGTGTCCTCGAGAAGGACGCCGGCCCTCAGAAGCTCGTCGCGGATCTCGTCGGCTTTCTTGAAGTCCTTGGCGGCCCGGGCCTTCTGACGGGCCTCGATCATCTCGCGGATCGTCCTTTCGTTCGCTTCGGAGGAGTCCTGGGGGGTGGTATCAGCACCGGGGTCCACCGTGCCCGATCCCCCTTTGACCGCACCAGGGTACGCGGTCGCGCTCCCGATGCCGATCCCCAGGACCTTGTCGTCGAGCTCAAGGAGAAAGTCCCGCAGAGCCGCGGCGTCCGTCCTCGTAAGCCGGCCCGCGTCCCTCAGGACGTTGGCGCTCTTGACGAAGGAGAACAGCGCGGCCAGGGCCTCGGAGATGTTCAGGTCGTCGTCGAGAGCGGCCGCGAAGGCCTCGCGGGAACCGTCGACGAGCCGAGCGGCATCGGGGCTCGGGCCCCCTTCCCGCTTGACCTCCTGGAGGTCGACCAGGAAGTTCCTCATCCTCTCCAGGCCGGCCCGGGCCTGATGCATGGCCTCGTCCGTGTAATTGAGCATTTTCCGGTAATGGGTCGAAAGAAGGAGGAACCGGACCTCCCGGGCATCGTAGCCCTTGTCCAGGACGTCGGCGAGGGTCAGGAAATTCCCCTTGGACTTGGCCATCTTCTCGCCGTTGACGACGAGGTGATGGCAATGGAGCCAGTACTTGACGAACTTGACCCCGCTGGCCGCCTCGGACTGGGCGATCTCGTTCTCGTGGTGGGGGAAAATGTTATCGACGCCGCCGCAGTGGATGTCGAAGCTCGGTCCGAAATACTTCGAGCTCATGGCCGAGCATTCGATGTGCCATCCCGGCCGGCCCGGGCCGATCTCGGTCTCCCAGACGGGCTCGCCCTCCTTGGGGGCCTTCCAAAGGGCGAAGTCGTGGACACTCTCCTTCTCGTACTCGTCGGCGTCCCCCCGGCGGCTTCCGGCCCGCCGCTCGTTGAGGTCGATCCTCGACAGGCGGCCGTAGGCGGCGAACCTGTCGATGGCGAAGTAGATCGATCCGTCCTTGCGGTAGGCGAAGCCCTTTTCGAGCAGCGACTTGATGATGGCCACCATCTCGGGGATATGCCCGGTCGCCCGGGGGTAGTGGTCCGCCGGAAGGATGTTGAGCCTGTCGCGCTCCCGGAAGAAGGCCTCGGTGAAGGGGCGGGTGAATTCCTCGAGGCTGACGCCCTTGGCCCGGGCCCCCCGGATGGTCTTGTCGTCGACGTCGGTGACGTTCATGACATGGACGACACGGAGACCCCGGAAGATGAGGAACCGCTTGAGGAGGTCCTCGAAGACGTAGGCCCGCCAATTGCCGATGTGCGGGTAGTCGTAAACCGTCGGCCCGCACGTGTAGAGCTTGACGACCCCCGGCTCGATCGGGGTGAAGGGCTCCACGGCGCCCCCGAGGGTGTTGAAGAAGCGGATCATCTCCGGCCATCTTAGCCCTTCGGCGCGCCCCCGTCAACTGGCGCCGCGATTTGACCGGACCGGGCATCTGTGACATAATCGCACTTCATCATTTCCCCTTGAGAAGGGCCGTTATCATGAGTCATATCACCCGCATAGGTATCCGCCGCGAGGACATCTCCCGCTGGGAGCGGCGGGTCCCGCTCATCCCCTCGCATGCCAGGGAGTTGGTCGAAAGGCACCCGGTCGAGATCCGCGTCCAGCCGTCCGACGTCCGGATCTTCGCCGACAACGATTTCCGGGCGGCCGGCATCCCCGTCGAGGACAGCCTGTCGCCCTGCCCGATCGTCCTGGGCATCAAGGAGATCCCCCTCGAGCGCCTGGAAAAGGGCAAGGCCTACGTCTTCTTCTCTCACACGGCCAAAGGCCAGAAGCACAATATGCCCATGCTCAAGCGGATGATGGAGCTCGGCTGCACCCTCATCGATTACGAGAAAATGGTCGACGACAAGGGCCGCCGGGTCCTCTTTTTCGGCAATTACGCGGGCCATGCCGGGATGGTCGACGCGCTCTGGGCGCTCGGGCGTCGGCTGGAGGTCGAGGGCGTCCGGAACCCGTTCACCCTTCTTGAGCCGACCCATCGCTACGTCAACCTGACCGAGGTCCGGGAGGCCGTGGCGGAGCTGGCGGTCAGGATCATCGAGGGGGGACTTCCGAAGGACATGGGGCCCCTGGTCGTCGGATTCTTCGGTTACGGGCATGTCAGCCAGAGCGCCCAGGAGATCCTCGGCATCCTGCCGGTCGAGACCGTCAGCCCGGCCGACATCCCTCGCCTTTTCGAGAAGGGGAGGAGGGGGGAGACGCGGCTGATCAAGGCCGTGTTCAAGGAGGAGGACATGGTCAGGCCCGTCGACCCGGGCCGGGCCTTCGACCTCCAGGAGTATTACGCGAAGCCCGAGCTCTACGAGCCCGTCGTGGAGGACATCCTGCCGTTCCTCACGGTCCTGGTCAACGGGATCTACTGGGCCCCTCAGTATCCCAAGTTCCTCACCAAGTCCTTCCTCAAGCGGCTCTACGGCGGCGACGAACGGCCCCGGCTCCGGGTCGTCGCCGACATCACGTGCGATGTCGACGGCTCGATGGAATGCAATGTCAGGGCCACCGACTCCTCGGACCCCGTCTATGTCTACGATCCGGTCGAGGACGTCATCCGGATGGGCTTCGAGGGGCGCGGGCCCGTGGTCCTCGCGGTCTACAACCTGCCGGCCGAGCTGCCGCTCGAGTCATCGACCTATTTCAGCGGGGGGCTCAAGGACTACATCCCGGCCCTGGCCGCCGCGGACCTTGAAGGGCCGTTCGAGGCCTGCGGCCTGCCGCCCGTCATCCGCCGGGCCGTTATCCTTTACCGGGGGGAGCTGACGCCCGAGTTCGCCTATCTCGCGGCCCATGTCGGGTGAGCCCGGATCTCTCTCAGGGAGCGCGCCGATGAAAAAGATCCTCGTTCTGGGCGCCGGCCTGGTGGCCGGTCCCCTTGTCCGTTACCTGCTCGAGCGGGAAGGATGGACGGTCGTCGTCGCCGATGTCGAGGCGGAGCGGGCCCGGCGGCTGGTCGCCGGAGCGGCCCGCGGCGAGGCCCGGACGCTGGACCTCGAGGACAAGGCGGCCTTGGCCGCCGAGATCGGCCGGGCCGACATCGTCGTCAGCATGGTCCCCTACACCTTCCACCCGCTCGTCGCCGACCTGGCCATCGATCTCGGCAAGGACATGGTCACAGCTTCCTATGTCAGCCCGGCCATGAAGGAGCTCGACGGCCGGGCCCGGCAGAAGGGGGTCCTCATCCTCAACGAGCTCGGCCTGGATCCGGGCATCGACCACATGGAGGCCATGCGCATCATCAGGGAAGCCCACGGCAAGGGCGGCCGGGTCCTGGCTTTCACGTCCTACTGCGGCGGGCTCCCGGCGCCTGAGGCCAATGACAATCCCTTCGGTTACAAGTTCTCCTGGAGCCCGATGGGCGTCCTTCTCGCCTCCCGGAACTCGGCCCGGTTCCTGAGGGACGGCCAGATCGTGACCGTCCCGGCCGAGCGGCTCTTCGCCGACCCGGAGAGCATCGTCATCGCCGGGCTCGGGGAGTTCGAGGGCTATCCCAACAGGGACTCCGTTTCCTACCAGGAGACCTATGGCATTCCGGAAGCCCGTTCGATCCTCAGAGGGACCCTCCGCTATCCCGGCTGGTGCCGAACCCTCCTGAAGATCGGCCAGCTGGGCCTGCTCGATGACGTCCGGAAGGACAGGCCGGGCTCGAGCTACCTCGGGCTCATGAGGGAGCTCGCCGGGGCGGCCCCCGCCGAGGACGCTAAAGCCGCCGCGGCCCGGCGGCTGGGCCTCGAAGCCTCGTCCGACATCATGGGACGTCTCGAATGGCTCGGGCTTTTCGAGGACCGGCCTCTCGCGTCGGACCGCGGTTCGGCCCTCGAAAATCTGGCCGCTCTGATGGTCGATAAGCTCCGCTACGAGGAGGGGGAGAGGGACATGATCGTCCTTCAGCATGAGTTCCTCGTCGAGTTCCCCGCCGGCCGGACGGAAAGGATCGTTTCGACCCTCGTCGACTACGGCGTCCCCGGGGGGCCCTCGTCCATGTCGCGCACGGTCGGCCTGCCGGCGGCCATCGCCGTCCGGCTCATCCTCGAGGGCCGAATCGGGAGGAAGGGGGTCGAGGTCCCCATCCACCCCGAGATCTACCTCCCGATCCTGGAAGAGCTCGGCGCCCTTGGCATCCGGTTCACGGAGGAGCGCCGGGTCTGGACCCCCGCGTTCTCCTGAACGTTCCGCCGCGGAGCCGGCCTGCCGTTGACAACCCGGCCCGGGAGGCTTATTAATGGGGTGAGGAGGGGTCATGCGACGAAGACCTCAGGTGGCCGGCAGTTTCTATCCCGGCGAACGCCGGGAGCTTCTGAGGACTATCCGGGCCATGACCGACCCCAAAGCCGCCAAGAAGCAGGCCGTGGCCGTGGTCGTGCCCCACGCGGGATATGTCTATTCGGGCCCGGTCGCCGGGGCCGTCTTCTCCTCGGTCGAGGTCCCCGGAACGGCCGTCATCCTGGGCCCCGGTCATCGGGGGATCCGGTCCCTGTTCGCGGTCCAATCGGAGGGCAGCTGGTTGACGCCGCTGGGTGAGGCGGCCATCGAGCGGGACCTTGCCACGGCGGTCCTCGAGCGTTGCCCTTCGGCCACACAGGATGAGGAGGCCCATCGGGGGGAGCACTCGCTGGAGGTCCAGCTCCCGTTCCTGCAGTTCTTCCGCGAGAACGTGGCCATCGTCCCCGTGTGCGTATCCCACGAAGCCGAATACGGTGATCTCGAGGCCTTCGGGCGCGGGCTGGCCGAGGCCCTGCGGGACTTCGCCCGCCCGGCCCTCATCGTGGCCAGCACGGACATGAGCCATTACGTCAGCCAAAGCACGGCCGAACGAATGGACGCTCTGGCCATCCGCAGGATCCTGGCCCTCGACCCGAAGGGCCTTTACGAGACCGTCCTCTCCGAGAGCATCTCCATGTGCGGATTCCAGCCGACGGCCGCGGCCCTGGTCGCGTCCCTGGCGCTCGGGGCCGGCGAGGCCGAGCTCGTCCTCTATCGGACATCGGGGGAGAGTTCCGGCGATTTTTCACAAGTTGTTGGATACGCGGGATTTAGAATCTTGCGGGGAGCGGCCCGTTAACTCCTAGTTTATTGACAGGAATTCCCTTTTAGTGCTATACAATCGAGGAAGGTTGCCATGGCGCGGTCTATCTTGCGAGACAAGGACAGGAAGGTCCTCAAACTGGTTACCGCCGGCTATGTCCGTCATGGCCGTCCGGTGAGCTCCGGCTCGATCCACAAGGCGGGTCTCTTCGACGGCTCCCCGGCGACCATCCGGAACATTATGGCCAAGCTCGAGGAGCTCGGCTACCTGTCCCAGCCGCACACCTCGGCCGGGCGGGTGCCGACCGATCTCGGCCTGCGGGCCTATGTCAGCGGGCTGCTCTCCGAGAGGTCCCTGCCTCCGGAGGCCGTCCCGAGGATCCAGGAGGAATTCCCCACCCGGACGGCCGATCTCGATTCCCTGCTCGACCGGGCCTCGAGGATCCTGGCCGACTCCTCGGACAACCTGGCGTTCGTCATCTCCCCGAACATCTCCCGGGTCCAGTTCGAATATCTGCGGTTCATCAAGATCTCCGACCGCAGGATCCTGGTCATTCTCGTGACTCCCTTCCACATGGTCCTGACGGAGACCCTGGAGACCCGGCTGGCCCCGTCCCAGATCGAGCTCGACCGGGCCTCCCAATACATCAATCGCCATTATCGCGGCAGGACGTTCTTGAGCGTTCGCGATGCCATCCTCCAGGAGCTCCCCCATCACCGTGCCAAGTACGAGGACACGATGAGCAAGCTTCTCGACCTGATCAAAACCTCCATCAATCGGGAGGAAGGGGAGCACCGGATCTACCTCCAGGGGACCTCGCGGCTGATCAATAAGACGGAGCTGTTCGAGATGAGCAAGCTGCGGTCCCTGTTCGAGAACCTCGAGGAGAAGGCCAACCTGGTCAAGCTCCTATCGGATTTCATCAGTCTGGACCGGGTCAAGGTCCTCATCGGGTCGGAGACCAACTTCCCCAATGTCCAGGACTGCTCCCTCGTCCTATCCCACTACGGGACCAGCAGCCAGGTCCTCGGGTCCCTGGGCATCATCGGTCCCAAGAGGATCCCGTACGAGAAGATCATCCCCCTGGTCGACCGGGTGGCCAAGCGTCTAAGCATGGCCATCACGGCGTTCGGCAGAGAGGTCACGCTATGACGGAAGACAACGGCGCCGCCAAGCCCGACGACGAGATCGAGTTCATCCGGGAGGAGGGCCGGCCCGGGCCCCCTGCCCCCGGGAACCCGGCGGACGGCCCCGCCGAGGGCGAGAAGGACCGTCCGGCCAAGGAAGCCGCTCACGAGGGCCACCGGAGCTTGAAGGACAAGCTCAAGAAAAAGGATGCCGAGCTCAGGAAGCTCCGCGGGGAGATGGACGAGCTCAAGGACCAGTTCCTGAGGAAGCTCGCCGACCTCGAGAATCTCCGCAAGCGCTTCGAAAGGGAGAAAAGCGAGTTCCAGCAGTTCGCTCTGAGCGGGCTGCTCCTCGAGCTGCTGGCCATCAAGGACAACCTCGAGCGGGCCTTACGGAGCGAGGCGGCCGACCCCGACGGCCGGACCCTGCGCGAAGGGGTCGAGCTCATCGACCGCTTGTTCCAGGCGTTCCTGGCCAAGAACGGCGTCCAGCCGCTCGAGATCGCCGAGAAGCGGTTCGACCCCAACTTCCATCACGCGATGCTGACGGAGGAATCCGAAACCGTCGAGGAGCCCGAGATCCTGGAAGAGCTCCAGAGGGGCTACATGCATCACAACCGACTGCTCCGGCCGGCCCTGGTCAAGGTCGCCCTCCCGAAGAAAGGCTGAGCGACCGTGTCCCGCGTCATCGGCATCGACCTCGGCACGACCTATTCCTGCGTCGCCTACCTGGAGGGCGGCCAGCCTGTCGTCATCCCCAACCTCGAGGGCCTGCCGACCACCCCCTCCGTGGTGTCTTTCACGTCGGCGGGGGAGAGGCTGGTGGGGACCCTGGCCCTCCGTCAGGCCATCACCAATCCCCGGAACACGATCTTCGCCGTCAAGCGCCTCGTCGGGCAGAAGTTCGCCTCGCCCGAGGTCCAGAAGGCCCGGGGCAAGCTGCCCTACGGTCTGGTCGAGGCCCCCAACGGGGACGTCCTCGTCTCGTTCGACTCGAAGTCCCTGACGCCCCAGGAGATCTCGTCGATGATCCTGGGATATCTGAAGACCTGCGCGGAATCGTTCTTCAACGACAAGGTCTCCGACTGCGTCATCACCGTGCCGGCCCACTTCAACGACCACCAGAGGCAGGCCACCAAGGACGCCGCCCAGATCTGCGGGCTCAACGTTCAGCGGGTCATCAACGAGCCGACTGCGGCCGGGCTGGCCTACGGGCTGAACACGGGGTCGAACGGCGTCGCGGCCGTGTTCGACCTCGGCGGCGGGACCTTCGACATCACCCTTCTCGAGATCCAGGACGGGGTCTTCAACGTCCTGTCGACCAACGGCGACTCCTACCTCGGGGGCGAGGACTTCGACAACCGCATCGTCGATTGGCTCGTGGACGATTTCCACCGGGAGACGGGCCTCGACCTCGGGACCGACAAGCTGGCCCTCCAGAGGATCAAGGAAGCCTCGGAGAAAGCCAAGCGGGAGCTGTCGTTCACGACCGAGACGGAGATCAACCTGCCGTTCATCTCCTCGGACAAATCCGATTCCAAGCACATCCGCAAGACCCTGACCCGGGGGACCCTGGAATCCCTGACGGCCGACCTCGTGGACAAGACGGTCCCCCGCATCGAACAGGCCCTCGCCGACGCCCAACTGACGCCCCCGGCCATCGACCGGATCATCCTCGTCGGCGGCCAGACCCGGATGCCCATGGTCAAGAAGAAGGTCTCCGACTTCTTCGGCCGCCCCCCCGAGGAACAGATCAACCCCGACGAGATCGTGGCCATGGGCGCGGCCGTCCAGTCGGGGATCCTCCACGGCGACGTCCGGGAGCTCGTCCTCCTTCTCGACGTCACCTCCCATTCGCTGGGGATCGAGACGGAGAACGACGGGTACGAGGTGGTCATCGAGCGGAACGCGACCATCCCGACCCGCAAGACCAAGGCCTTCACGACGGTCGAGAACAACCAGCGTCGGGTCAAGATCCATGTCCTCCAGGGCGAGAGCCCGCTGGCCTCGCTGAACGTGTCGCTGGCCGTCTTCGAACTGGTCGGCATCGAGCCAGCTCCGGCCGGCGTCCCCCAGATCGACGTCACCTTCGAGATCAACGCCGACGGCCTCGTCCAGGTGTCGGCCGCCGACGTCGAGACGGGCAGCCAGCACAAGATCGAGATCCGTCCGTCCTCGGGGCTGATGGCCTCCGAGGTCAAGGAGATCATGCGCTCCCTCGGGGAGGGCCACGGGGGGTCCGGCGAAGATGGCTAAAAGGGACTACTACGAGGTCCTGGGCGTTCCCCGGGCGGCCTCGCCGGAGGACATCAAGAAGGCCTATCGTCAGATGGCCCTCAAGCACCATCCGGACCGCAATCCCGGGAGCCGGGAGGCGGAGGACCGGTTCAAGGAGGCCGCCGAGGCCTACGCCGTCCTGGCCGATCCCGACAAGAGGGCCGTCTACGACCGCTTCGGCCACGAGGGGCTCCGGGGCGAGGGCTTCCAGGGGTTCTCGGGGTTCGACGCCTCCGTCTTCGAGGACTTCGAGGACATCCTGGGGAACTTCTTCGGCTTCAGCTTCGGCAGCTTTTTCGGCGGCCGCGAGCGTCGGCGGGGCCCCGGGCGTCAGCGAGGGGGGGACCTGGCGCTGGAGATCGAGATCAGCCTCGAGGAGGCCGCCGCCGGCGTCGAGAAGGACATCAAGCTGACCCGGGCGGAGACCTGTCCGGCCTGCGGCGGGTCCAAGCGCAAGCCGGGAACGTCGGTCTCTTCGTGCCCGAACTGCGGCGGCCGCGGCCAGGTCCGGTACCAGCAGGGGTTCTTCACCGTGGCCCGGACGTGTCCACGCTGTCGAGGAACCGGGGAGATCGTCGAGTCCCCGTGCGAAACCTGTCAGGGCAAGGGCCACGTCCGGGAGAAGAGGTCGCTCAAGGTCCGCATCCCGGCCGGCGTCTCCGACGGTCTGCGGTTGCGGCTCATCGGGGAAGGGGAGGCCGGCGACGAGGGCATGCCTGCGGGCGACCTCTACGTGACGATGCGCGTCCGCCGCCACCCCTTTTTCGAGAGGGACGGCAACAACCTGGCTTGCGAGATCTCGGTCTCCTTCACCCAGGCCGCGTTGGGGGCCCGGGTCGAGATCCCGACCCTCGAGGGCAGCGAGATCCTCAAGGTCCCCCCGGGCCTGCAGAGCGGCGAGGTCGTCCGGGTCAAGGGGAAGGGCCTCCAGGACGTGGGCGGGCGGCGCAAAGGCGACCTGTTCGTAAGGGTCCAGGTCAAGACCCCCGAGGGACTGACCAAGGAGCAAAAGGCCCTCCTCGCCAAGCTCGCCGAGCTGCGGGGCGAGGACGTCGAGGCCGTCGACAAGACCGTCATCCATCGGATGAAGAACATCTTCCAATAGGCGCCGGCGAGAGTGACCTCGAACCAGTTCTTCATCGCCCGGCTCGAGACGGGATCGTCGCGCGTCGTTCTCCGCGGGGACGAACACCGCCATCTGGCGCGGGCGGCCCGTGTCCGGGCCGGCGAAGAGGTCCGCCTGTTCGACGCCGAGGGGACGCGCTGCCGGGCCGAGGTCACGGCCGTCGGCCGCGACCGGACCGAGCTGAGGGTCCTCGGCTTCGAGGAGCCCGAGGGCCGGCGGATCGAGCTCGTCCTGGTCCAGGCCCTGCTGCCGGCCAAGAAGATGGACCTCATCGTCCAAAAGGCCGCGGAGCTCGGGTGCACCGCCTTCGTCCCGGCGACGACCGCCCGGTCCCTCCGGGACCCTTCGGACCGGTCGGCGCGGAAGACCGAGCGCTGGGCCAGGATCGCCCGGGAAGCCACCAAGCAGAGCAAGGGAGCGCGAGCGACCGGCGTACGCGCGACGTCGGCCCTCAAGCCGCTCCTGAAGGAGACGGCGGACGGCCGCAAGCTGCTGCTGAGCGAGCGAGGCGGCCGGCCCCTCAAGGACGTCCTGGCGTCCGGCGGACCGGGAGCCGCTCCCGCGACGGTCATCCTGGCCGTCGGCCCGGAGGGAGGCTGGACGGTCGACGAGGAGGAACTCTTCCGCGAGGCCGGGTTCGAGGCCGTCAGCCTCGGGTCCCGCATCCTCAAAGCCGAGACGGCGGCCCTGGCCGCTACGGCCATGATCCTCCATCACTGGAACGAGTGACATGTTCCTTCAAGGCCAGAAGGTCGGCAAGTACGAGATCCTGCGCTCCCTCGGGAGCGGCGGGTTCGGCTCCGTCTACCTGGCCAAGGACACCTGGCTCGACATCAAGGTGGCCATCAAGGTCCCCCACAAGCAGTCCTCCGAGCTCTACAAGCTGCTCAAGGAGCCCCGGCTCCAGGCCGTCCTCAACCACCCGAACATCGTCCGCATGCTGGCCGCCGAGAAGGAGAAGAGCGTCTTTTTCATGGTCATGGAATACATCAAGGGGCCGACGCTCGAGAAGGTCTTGGAGAAGGAACGGGTCCTGAGCTTGGAGCAGGCCCTGGACCTGGCCAAGCAGATCGCCTACGGCGTCGACCATGCCCACAAGAACAAGATCATCCACCGGGACCTGAGGCCGTCCAACATCATCGTCTCGGAGGAGGGGACGGCCAAGATCACGGATTTCGGGACCTCGGCCTGGCTCAACTCCGTGCCCTACGCGTCGACGAGGATCGGCTCGCCGCCCTACATGGCCCCCGAGCAGTTCCTCGGCAAGGCGGGCTACGCCTCCGACCTCTACTCCCTCGGCTGCATCTTCTACGAGATGATCATCGGCCGGCCGCCCATCTTCGATCCCGATCCTTTCAAGATCCTGGAGCGGGCCCAGCAGGGCAAGATCACACCGCCGCGGATCCGCAACAGCCGCGTCCCCAAGGAGGTCGACGCCATCATCATGAAGGCCCTGGCCCCGAAGATCGAGGACCGGTACCAGGCGGCCTCGGAGATCATCCGGGACCTGTCCCTGACCAGGGGCAAGACGCCCAAGACATCGGAGATCGACGACATCATGCTCCGCATCAAGGCCCGGGAGCAGAAAACGTCCCAGTTGTGCTGGAACTGCCGCCGGCCCCTGCCGATCAAGTCCCGCACCTGCCCACATTGCGGGGAGACGACCTGAGGATTGCCTTGGGACGCGTTGACTTGGTCCTCGGCGATGGGTTAGGATGGGTCCTCGAAAACGCGCCGGACAAGGGGCCGGATTCCACCGGGAACGCCCTCCGACGACTCAAACCAAGGAGCAGCTCATGAGCCCTTTCTCCGAGAACGGTATCGTCTGGATGAACGGACGCCTCGTCCCCTGGAAGGACGCCACCATCCACATCGCCTCCCACGTTGTCCACTATGGCAGCTCGATCTTCGAGGGCCTGAGGGCCTACGGGACGGCCAAAGGGCCGGCCCTGTTCCGCCTCCACGATCACACCCGGCGGCTTTACAACTCCTGCAAGATCTACAGGATGGAGATCCCTTACACCCAGGACGAGTTCAACGCGGCGGTCATCGAAACGGTCAAAGCCAACCGTCTGAAGTCCTGCTATGTCCGGCCCATCGTCTACCGGGGCTACCACTCCCTGGGCGTCAATCCCTTCGCCAACCCGGTCGATTGCGCCGTCCTGGCCTGGGAATGGGGCACCTATCTGGGGCCCGAGGCCATCGAGAGCGGCGTCGACGTCCGCATCTCCTCCTGGTGGCGGATGGCCCCCAACACCTTCCCGGCCCTGGCCAAGTCGGGGGCCAACTACATGAACTCGCAGCTCATCAAGATGGAGGCCGTCCTCGACGGCTACGAGGAGGGCATCGCCCTGAACATCCGGGGCCACATCAGCGAGGGGAGCGGGGAGAACATCTTCCTGGTCAAGGACGGCACGGTCATCACCCCGCCGCTGTCGTCCTCGGTCCTGCCGGGCATCACCCGGGACTCGGTCATGACGCTGCTCAAGGAGCTGGGCATCCCCTGCGTCGAGGACACCGTGCCGCGGGAGCTCCTCTACATCGCCGACGAGGTGTTTTTCACCGGCTCGGCGGCCGAGGTGACCCCCATCCGCTCCATCGACAAGATCCCGATCGGGACAGGCAAAAGGGGCCCCGTGACCGAAAAGGTCCAGAAGGCCTTTTTCGACGTCATCGAGGGACGCCGGGAGGACACCCACCGGTGGCTGACCCTGGCCGCATGAGACCGCAAGGAGGCTTCTATGGTCATCGATGAATTCCTGAAGATCGCCATCGAGCGGGACGCTTCCGACCTCCATTTCAAGGCCGGCAACCATCCCATGCTCCGCATCCACGGGGCCCTGACGCCGCTGACGGGCTTCCCCCGTCTGACGGCCGCCGACTGTGAGGAGCTGGCCAACCAGACGATGACGGAGTTCCAGCGCACTCGGCTCAAAGAGGACCTCGACATCGACCTGGCCTACAGCCTGCCGGGTTTCGGCCGTTTCCGCGGCAGCATCTATCATCAGAGGGGCTCCCTGGCCATCGCCCTGCGGATCATCCCCCTCGACGTCAAGACCATCCGCCAGCTGCTGCTGCCCGAGGTCCTGGAGAAGATCGCCTTCTACCAGCGGGGCCTCGTGCTGGTCACCGGAACGACGGGCAGCGGCAAGACGACCACCCTGGCCGCCATGGTCGACTACATCAACACCTTCCGCCGCGAGAACATCATCACCATCGAGGACCCCATCGAGTACCTCCACAAGGACAAGAAGAGCACCATCAGCCAGCGGGAGGTCGGCATGGACGTCTCGAGCTTCGCCCGGGGCCTGCGGGGCTGCCTGCGCGAGGATCCCGACGTCATCCTGGTGGGCGAGATGCGCGACCTCGACACCGTCGAGACGGCCCTGCTGGCCGCCGAAACGGGCCACCTCGTCCTCAGCACCCTCCACACCCTGGACGCCCCCGAGAGCATCAACCGCATCATCTCCGTCTTCCCCCCGCACCACCAGCGCCAGGTCCGCCTCCAGCTGGCCAGCATCCTCAAGGCCATCCTGTCGATGCGCCTCATCCCGCGGATGGACGGCCAGGGCCGGGTGCCGGCCGTCGAGGCCATGATCGCCACCCCCTACATCCAGGACTGCGTCGCCGACAAGGACAAGACGGGCCTCATCAAGGACGCCATCACCGCCGGCGTGTCGCAGTACGGGATGCAGACGTTCGACCAGTCCATCTACCAGCTCTACCGGGACGGGTACATCTCCTTCGAGCAGGGCATGAAGTACTCCTCCAATCCCGACAACTTCAAGCTGCGCATCATGGGCATCCAGTCGACCCTGGACATGGCCGTCGAGGAGATGGAGAAGGGGATGACCAAGCTCGAGAGGGCCGAGGGCGGGGACTGAAGCGGGCCCTCGATGACGTCCCAGCGGGTCCGCGAGACCTTTCTCCGGTACTTCGAGGAGCGGGGCCACAAGGTCGTCCCGAGCTCTCCGCTCCTGCCCAAGGACGACCCGACCATCCTGTTCGCCAACGCCGGGATGAACCAGTTCAAGAACGTCTTCCTGGGGCTCGAGAAGCGCAGCTATAAGCGGGCCGCCTCGGTCCAGAAATGCCTGCGCGTCAGCGGCAAGCACAACGACCTGGAGACCGTGGGCCGGACGGCCAAGCATCACACTTTCTTCGAGATGCTGGGGAATTTCTCCTTCGGGGACTATTTCAAGCGCGAGGCCATCGCCTACGCCTGGGAGCTCGTCACCAAGGTCTACGGCCTGCCCGCCGACCGGCTCTACGCCACGGTCTACCTCGATGACGACGAGGCCCACCGGATCTGGGCCGAGGAGGCCGGCGTTCCGAAGGGCCGCATCTTCCGCTATGGGAAAAAGGACAACTTCTGGGCCATGGGCGACAGCGGCCCGTGCGGGCCGTGCTCCGAGCTCCATTACGACCTGGGCGCGGACATCGAGGCCGGCGAGCCCTCCGCCCTGATCGAGAAGGGCAGCGACCGGTTCGTCGAGCTCTGGAACCTCGTCTTCATGGAGTTCGATCAGGACGGGAAGGGAGGCCTGCGCCCCCTGCCCTCGCCGTCGATCGACACGGGCATGGGGCTCGAGCGCATGGCCGCCGTCCTGCAGGGCAAGCGGAGCAACTTCGACACCGACCTCTTCATGCCGCTCATCGAAGCGGTCTGCGAGCGGGCCGGCCGAGAATACCCTTCGGGCGACGAGGGCGACGTGTCGGTCCGGGTCATCGCCGACCACGTCCGGGCGGTCACGTTCCTCATCGGCGACGGCGTCACGCCGGCCAACGAGGGGCGGGGATACGTCCTGCGCCGCCTTATCCGCCGGGCCCACCGCCGGGGGAACCTGCTGGGCATCGACCGGCCGTTCCTGTTCGAGTTGGCCGGCCGGGTCGCCGACATCATGAAGGACGCCTACCCGGAGATCGTCGCCTCCATCCCTTACATCTCCCGGGTTTGTCTGTCCGAGGAGGAAAGGTTCTCCTTCACCATGGCCTCCGGCCTGAAGTACTTCGACCAGGTCGTCCGGGAGGCGGGCGAAGCGGGGCGGACGGTCCTCGCCGGCGATAAGGTCTTCCGTCTCTACGATACCTTCGGCTTCCCCCTGGACCTGTCGCAGGAGCTGGCCCGCGAGAGGGGGATGGGGATCGACGAGCCGGGCTTCGCCCGCGAGCTCGAGGAGCAGCGCCGAAGGGCCCGCCTGTCCTGGAAGGGCGACGAGCGGCAGAAGGAGAGGCAGGCCCCCGGGGAGCTCAGCGGCCTGACGGCCCGGTCGCGGGCCCACGAGACCGGCGAGCTGGCCGACCTCCGGGTGACCGCCGTTCTCAAAGGGGGCCGTCCCGCCGACGGCCTGCGGGAAGGGGAGCAGGGGGAGGCCGTCCTCGAGGAAACTCCCTTCTACGCCGAGGCCGGAGGGCAGGTCGGGGACACCGGCGTCCTCAAGGGGGCCCGGTTCTCGGCCCTCGTCGAGAACACCCATTTCCTGACGCCCGAGGTCATTTCGCACAGGATCAAGGTCCTCGGCGGGGAGATCAAGGTCGGTGACCGGGTCGACGCGGCCGTCGATCTGGCCCGGCGGCGGGCCGTCTCCGGCAATCACACGGCCACCCATCTCCTCCACGCCGCGCTGCGGCAGGTTCTCGGCGACCACGTCAAACAGGCTGGCTCGCTCGTGTCGCCGGCCCGCCTGAGGTTCGACTTCACCCATTTCGCTCCGATGACGGCCGAAGAGATCCGCAAGGTCGAGGACCTGGTCAACGAGCGCATCCGGGGCGACGTCCCCCTTGAGACCCGGGTGACGACCCTCGAGGAGGGGCTGAAGACCGGCGCCATGGCCATCTTCGAGGAGAAATACGGGGAGTCCGTGAGGGTCGTCGGCATCGGGGACTTCAGCCGGGAGCTCTGCGGCGGGGTCCATGTCCACGCGACGGGGGAGATCGGGTTCTTCAAGGTCCTCTCGGAATCCGGCATCGCCGCCGGCATGCGCCGCATCGAGGCCGTCACCGGAGAGGAGGCCCTGCGGCGCGTCCAGGAGACCGAGGAGCTCCTGGCTGACATCGAGAAGAGCCTGGGATCGACCCGCGCGGAGGTCCTGGGAAAGATCGACAAGCTCAAGGAGGCCGCCGAGAGGCTCGAGCGCGATAACCGGGCCCTGAGGAAGAAGCTCGTCGCCGGGGCCGCCGAAGAAAACATCGGCGTCACGGGGGCCGCGGGCGTCGAGCGGACGGTCAACGGCATCCCGCTCATCGTCCGCAAGGTCGAGGGCCTGCCCGTCGAGGAACTGAGGGACCTGGCCGATTCAATGAAGCAGAAGATGGGCAGCGGGGTCGTCGTCCTCGGCGAGCCCCTGGAGGGCAAGGCGCTGGTCGTCGTGTCCGTGACCAAGGACCTCGTCAAGCGCGTCCAGGCCGGGTCGCTCATCAAAGAGATCGCCCCGCTACTCGGCGGCGGGGGAGGGGGGCGGCCGGATTTCGCCCAGTCCGGCGGGCCGCGCGTCGAGGAACTGGACAAGGTCCTGGCCGCCGTCCCGGACCTGCTCGCGCGCCTGTCGTCCTGACCCCCCCGGATTCACCCCGGGCGGGGATTGTCATGAGAGACGTTTTTTGTCATCATAAGGCCGGTGGCATGATGGCCTGCGGAAAACGCGCCTCGGCGCTTCTCGTCCTTTGTCTTCTGGCCGTCCTCGTGCGCCCCGGCTTGGGGTCCGACCGCAAGGCTCTCTACGACCCCCTGGTCCGGAAGCTGGCCGAGAAGCACCGGGTCGATCCGGACCTCATCCACGTCATCATCCGGGCCGAGTCCAACTACGATAACTTCGCCGTCTCGAACAAGGGCGCCATGGGGCTCATGCAGCTAATGGCCGGGACGGCCAATCAGTACGGCGTCAAGAACGTCTTCGACGCCGCCCAGAACATCGAGGGCGGCATCAAGTATCTCAAGGACCTCGTCAGGCTCTACGACGGGGAGACGCGTCTCGTCCTGGCGGCCTACAACGCCGGACAGGAGGCCGTCCGCAAGTACAAGGGCATCCCGCCCTACCCTGAGACGAAGAACTACATCAGCTCTATCATGAGAAGCTACGGGAAGCCGACCGTCCGGACGACCAACCGCGTCTACAGGCTCGTGGACGAGTCGGGCCGGGTCGTCCTGACGACGGACCCCGACCTGCTGAAGCGGAAAAAGGGCGATTGAGGCCGGCCGGCCCGGCGGTCAGCGGGCTGGCTGGAGGAATCCCTTGACCAGCAGGTTCCCGGGGACGATCTCGAAGACGGCCGGCAGCCGCCCCAGCTGCTCGCCGTCGAGCTCCAGGAGCACGTCCGCGCCGTCCTCGGGCCAGGCCTCGACCTTCCCGCCGCGCAGGACCGAGACCTTGGGATGGGAGACGTGGCTCCCGTTGGCCAGCTTCCAGCCGTGCAGGCAGAACTCGAGGAACTTGAAGCCTCGCACGAGCACGGCGTCGAACAGGCCGTCGTCGAGCCGGGCCCCGGGGGCGACCTTCATGCCCTTGCCGAAGATCCTGCCGTTGGCCACGGCCCCGATGAGGTACTCGCCCTCCGGAACGTCCCGGCCGTCCACCCGGATCCGGACGCGCTTGTTCCGGTAGCGGATCATGGTCTCGATCAAACACCGGACGTACGAGGAGGCCTTCCTCTCGAGACGGCGCTCGTTGACCTTGCGGACGACCTCGCCGCCGAGCCCGAAGTCGGCCACGTTGAGGAAGTACCGCTCCTGGTCTTCGCCACGATGGTCCTTGAACCGGACCTGGCCGACGTCCATCCGGCCCGGGGGGGCGTCGGATAAAACCTTCAGGGCGCTTTTCAGGCCGGCCGGGATGCCCAGGCTACGGGTCAGGTCGCAACCCGTTCCCGAGGGGACGATGCCGAGGGTGGCCGCGGGATTGATGATCCGCCGCTGCTCGAAAAAGCCGTTGGCGATCTCGTTCATCGTCCCGTCGCCGCCGACGCCGATGACCAAGTCGCTGCCATCCTTGATGGCTTGGCGGGTCAGGTCCGTCGCGTGGAACGGCTTTTCGGTGAACTCGAACTTGAACTCGCGGACGAAGCTCTTCAGCCCTTCGCGGATCTCGGCCCAGCGCTTGCGGGTCCGGCCCTTGTTCGACTCGGGGTTGACGATGACCTGGGTCTTGAACCGCATGGCGGAGACCCTATCCGGCCGCAGGGGGCGGAGGCGGAGCGCTCCTGCGCCTGGAGAACGACGCCCCGATGATACCGCCCAGGGCGCCCAGGGCGGCGAAGATGGCGGCCGAGAGGAAAAGCCCCAGCAGGAAGAGGCCTACCGAAGCCCCGGGGCCCTGGTCGAGCCAACTCTCCCATCCGGCGGGCATGTCGTCGGCGAACTGGCCCATCCTCTCCATGAGCCGTTGGACGAACTCCCTGTTGAAGGCCCGCAGGGGAATGCCGACGAGGGCCTCGACCACGGCGGCCACGATGCCGGTCAAAGCGCCGACGATGGCCCCGTCCCCGCCCGTCAAGGGGCCCCCCGTTCGCTGGGCCAGCAGGTGCGCGGCCACGGCCCCCCCGCCGATGATCCACAGGCAGCAAAGGCAATTGACGAAAGGGATCCCCGAGAGGATCCCGGCCACGGCCCCGGCCATCAGGGCCGGGGTCAGATATTCCGGTTGACGTTGGTCCATCGTGCCTCCTCGGGCCGGGCCTATTCTATGCCTTTTGCCTCGCCGGATTCAATCCCTTCTTTTGGGCCGAACGGAGGTCCGCGCCGGGTTCCGTTCTTCCGCGACAGGACCAGGTCGGCGATCCCGGTGACGAAATAGAACGGCAGGATCGTCCCCCAAGCGAACCCGGTGGCGAAGCGCGCGCCGATGGGGCTTTTCCAAAGTCCGAGAACGCCGGCTGCGCCGTCGACGGCAATGGGAAGGGAGAACAGGATGAAGGCCCGGGCCGAGGGCAGCCGGAGGGCCCTCATCCCTCTGACGGCGGGATAGGCGAGGAGGCCGGCGAGGAAGCCGGAGTAGACCCCCAGGCAACGCCCGCAGACGGCCAAGGGGTGGCCGTCGACGGTGAAGCACCTCTCCGGCATCTGGTGGCAGGTCGGCGAGAAGAGGCCGTAGATCAACGCCGCGGCCCCGGAGGAACCGCGGGCGGCGAGCATGGGCGCCAGGAAAATGGACAGGATCCAGACCAGGGCGCCGATCACGGAAAAGGCCAGAACGGAACGGACCGTCCTTGAGGGGCCCGGGGCGGGAGGGGCAGGGGAGGTGATCCTCGTCATGATTGCTTCCGGCCGGCCTCATTGTAGTCGATGCCCCGCCCTGTGTCATCCCCCGGGCGATTTATGAATTGACAGACCCCCGGATCCTCGGATACAGTACGATCAAGAGCCTTACGGAATCCGACCGACAGGAGGTGACCATGACCTCAGTCCGGAAAAAGATCCCCCTGGCCCTGGCCTTCTTTCTGTTGGTCGCGGCGACCGTCGCGGCCCAGACGGCCGAAGCCCAGAATATCCTCAACGTCGCCAGCGACGGGGTTCTGACCATCATCGCTTACGGCGAGGACAAGACCGAGATCACCAAAGGAACGGCCCTGGCCCTGGCCGACGATGTCGTGGCCACGGCCTACCCCGTGATCGCCCAGGCCTTCGATCTCGAGGGCCTCAATGTCAAGGGGAAGAAAGTCAAGATCGAGGGCGTCCTCGGCGTGGACAGGGCGCGCGGCATCGCCCTGCTGAAGGTCAAGGGAAAGATCCGCCCCTTGGCCATCGGCAATCCCGAGGGGCTCGAGACCGGGGCCCGCCTCTTCGCTTTGGGCTCGAACGAATCGGGCCAGATCGTGGTCTCCGAGGGGACGTTCCGGAGGATGGCGGACATCGGGCCCCAGGATAGGATCATGGAAGTGTCCCTGACGATGCCCGAGATGTTCAGCGGCGGGCCGATCTTCGATGCCGAGGGCCAGATGGTCGGGATGAGCTTCGTCTTCGAGCGCGGGGTCCGCGCCGGCGTGCCCTTGGGCGTCATCCTCGGGGTGACCCGGGGCGCCCGGGCCGAGGACATCAAGTCGAGACCCAAGGAGGAGTACTTCCAGACGTTCGAGGGGGCCTCGTTGGCGGGCCTGGCCGCGGCCGCTCTCAACGAGGACATGACCGCCCGGATCAGCCTGGAAAAGGCCGTCAGCTTGAACCCGACTTTCCTAGAGGGCCATTCCCTGCTGGCCGACGTCTATGCCAAGCAGCGGGATTACACGGCCGCGGTGGGCGCCTATAGGAAGGTCACCGAGCTCGACGGCTCGCGGGCCGACGCCTTCTACAAGCTCGGCACCGTCCTGGCCCGGACGGCCAACCGGAAGGAGGCCGTGCAGGCCTTCGAGAAGGCCGTCTCGCTCGGCATCGACAACAAGGAGATCCATTTCGAGCTCGGAACGGTCTACGAGGACCTCCAGGAATGGGAGAAAGCGGCGGCCGCCTACGAGACGTACCTGAGCCTCAAGCCCGAGGTCGCCTGGAACGGTTACCTGCGCCTGGGGATCGTCCGCGGCCGGCTCGATCAGCACGAGGCCGCCATCGCCGCCTTCAGCGAGGCCCTCAAGGACCAGCCCCAGGACGTCAAGATCAACTTCAGCTTGGCCGAGGCCTTCGAGAAGGCCAAACGGTTCGAGGAGGCCGAAGCCGTTTATGACAGGCTGGCGTCCATCAATCCCGCCGAAGCGCGGACGTACCACGCCCAAGCCATCCGCATGTACGACGCCGCTGGCCTCTACGACAAGGCCATCGGCCCGGCCAGAAAGATCGTCGAGCTCGAGCCCGGCAACGAGGCGAACATCTACAACCTCGGCCTCATGTATTTCAAGCTGGAGGATTACGACCAGGCCATCAAAGCCTTCCAGGACTGTCTGGCCGTCAAGCCCGATTACGCCTACGCCTGGTTCCAGATCGGCTCGTCCCAGATCCAGAAGAAGGCCTACAAGGAGGCCGCCGAGGCCTACAGGAAGTTCGTCGAGCTTTCGCCCGACGAACCCGGCGGCTGGCTGAGCCTGGGCGTCTCCTACATGCAGCTCAAGAACTTCGAGGCCGCCCTGGAGCCCATGAGGAAAGCCGTCGACCTCAATCCCTCGAACGCCGTCGCCGTCTACAATCTGGCCATCGTCTACATCAATCTCAAGGATAACTACAGCGCCAAGGAGATGTACAACAAGCTGACGACCCTCGACGCCGGCCTGGCCGAAAAGCTGAGAAAGTACATCTACTGAGGCGGAGGCGATTGACAGGGCCGGCCCGACGGCCTAGAATAGCGTCCGGGTCTCCGGCCATTCCACCTCGGCTCGCGGCAGGGGCTCGCCGCCCCTCCGGTCCTCCCGTCCCGCTCGACGGCGAGGATGAGACGACCATCGACCGACGAGGGCAGGTGGCGGAATCGGCAGACGCGCTAGGCTTAGGACCTAGTTCCTGATGAAGGAGTGCGGGTTCGAGTCCCGCTCTGCCCATGCTCTTCGGAAGACGGGCGCCCCCGCACCCGGGCGTGGCCCTGAGAGAGAACGACCATGAACGAAAGCGAACGGCCGAACAGGCTCCGTGACGTCAGCCCGAGCCGCAAGGAGATCGGGATCGAGATCCCGGACGAGGACGTCCGCCAAGAGTACGAGAAAGCCCTTGACGATTATGCCCGGCGGGTCAAGATCGCCGGTTTCCGGAAGGGCAAGGCCCCCCGAGAGATGGTCCGCAAGCTCTTCGACCAGGACATCCGGCACGACGTCTACGACGCTCTCATTCCGCGCGTCCTGGAGGAGGAACTCAAGCTCCTGAACCTGCGTCCCGTCAACGTCCCCTCGGTCCGCGATCTCGAGCACAAGGACGGACAGCCCCTGCGATGCACGGCCTCTTTCGAGGTCCTGCCGGAGTTCGACCTGCCCGATTACCGGGCTATCCAGGTCCCCCGCAAAACGGTTGACGTCGGCGACGCCGACGTCAACAAGGCCCTGGAAGAGGTCCGGGAACGGGCGGCCGAATTCGTCCCGGTCGAGGGACGGGGCGTCGGGGACGGGGACTTCGCGACGGTCGAGATGCAGGGCCGGGACCTGCGGACAAAACGGCTGCTTCCCGTCGAGAAGGCCGTGGTCCTGGCCGGGCACGCCGACAACGAGCCGGCCCTCAACGAAAGCCTGGCGGGCATGCGGCCGGGAGAAAGCCGGCCTTTCCAGGTCTCCTATCCCAAGGACCACGCCAACCGCCGGGTGGCCGGCAAGGACATCGAATACAGCCTGAAAGTCGTCGACATCAAGGAGAGGAAGCTGCCCGCCATCGACGACGAGCTGGCCAAGACCGTCGGCGAACCCGGAGGGCTCGAGACCCTCAGGGACCGGATCAGACAGGACCTCCGGGGGGCCCGCGAGAGGTCGGCCCGTAACGAGACGGCGGCCGCCGTCCTGGCCGAGATAGGCCGCCGGGCGTCCCTCGAGCTGCCGGAAACCCTGGTCGAGAGGGAGTCCCTATCCGTCCTCAGACGGATGCTGGGGTCGGTCAGGGGCCGCCGGATGACCCCGGAGGCCCTCGAAGAGCTGAAGACCGAGGCCCGCCGCCAGGCCGTGGACCACCTGACCAACCACCTGATCATCGAGAAGATCGCCGCCAAAGAGGGCTTGGGTGTCGTCGAGGAGGAGATCCAGGCCGAGATCCGGAGCCTGGCCGAGGCCAACGGCGTGGCCCCGGCGGCCCTGGAGCAGATGCTCCGCAACGAGGGCCGGATGGAGGAACTGGCCGAGTCGATCCTGTTCCGCAAAACTGTTGACTTTCTTATGAAAACGGCTATAATGAGTTAACCAAGGTTCTCATGCTCCTGATCCCCTTGAGCACGTCCGATCACCGATAAACCAGCGGCCCAAATCCTCATGACCTGGGCCGTCCGCCTCAAGACGAGCAGGGGCCCCCTCGGGCCCGGAGCGTAATCATGCAGGATTCGAGCGAACATTCCGAGGTCCTCAGGAACATCCCGCTCATCCCCCTGAGGGACTTGGTCGTCTTCCCGTCGACCCTGGTGCCCTTCATCGTCGGCCGGTCCTCGTCCGTCCAGGCGCTGGAAAAGGCCGCGGAAAAGGACAAGATGATCTTTCTGTCCGCCCAGATGGACGCCTCGATCGACAATCCGTCCCCCAAGGACATCTATTCGGTGGGGGTCACGGCCAAGATCATCCGGACCATCAAGAGCGACGAGCGCAATATGAAGGTCATCGTCGAGGGCAAGAGCCGGGCCCGGATCGTCGAGTATCTCAGCACCGCGCCCTTCTACCAGATCCTGGCCAAGGTCATCCGGGAGGTCGACGACCGGGCCCCCGAGTCCCGGGAGCTTCTCAAGAGGGTCCTGGCCCTGTTCGAGGACTACCTCAAGCTCAACCAGAACGCCAACCTCGATTCCATCATCCCCGCCCTGCGCGAGAACACCCCGGACCGGATCACCGACATCATCGCCTCGCATGTCTTCATGCCGATCGAGGAGAAGCAGAACCTTCTCGAGACCGTCAACGCCTTTGAGCGCCTGCGGCGCCTCAACTACGTCCTGGAGAACGAGATCCTCAAGATCCACTCGTCCTACCAGAAGGACCCCCAGAGGGCCGGCAAGCGCCGGGCCCCTCTCAAGGACCAGGCCGGGCCGAAGGCTTTCCCGCCGCGCCCCCCCGGCTACCGGAAAGAGGACCAGCCCAACGAGATCGAGGAGCTCCGCCAGAAGGTGGCCAAGGCCAAGATGCCGGGCGACGCCGAGGAGAAGGCCTACAAGGAGATCGAGCGCCTGGAGGCCATGCCGCCGATGTCGGCCGAGGCGACCGTCAGCCGCAACTATCTGGACTGGATCCTGTCGCTGCCCTGGAATAAGAAATCCCGCGAGAAGCGCGACCTCAAGGAGGCCGAGACGATCCTCGACCAGGACCACTACGGCCTGGAGAAGGTCAAGGAGCGCATCCTCGAGTACCTATCCATCCGCCAACTCGTCAAGAATCCCAAGGGCGTCATCCTGGGCTTCATCGGGCCCCCGGGCGTCGGCAAGAGCTCGCTCGGCAAGTCCATCGCCAGGGCCACGGGCCGCAAGTTCGTCCGCCTGTCGCTCGGCGGGGTCCGGGACGAGGCCGAGATCCGCGGCCATCGCCGGACCTACATCGGGGCTTATCCCGGCCGGATCATCCAGATGATCAAGCGCGGCGGGACGCGCAACCCGGTCTTCCTCCTCGATGAGGTCGACAAGATGAGCATGGACTTCCGGGGCGACCCGGCCTCGGCCCTCATGGAGGTCCTCGATCCCGAGCAGAACAGCACGTTCCTCGACCACTACATCGACACGGACTTCGACCTCTCCCAGATCATGTTCATCGTCACGGCCAACATGGTCGAGCCCATCCCCAAGCCGCTCATCGACCGCATGGAGATCATCCGCATCCCGGGCTACACCGAGGACGAGAAGCTCCAGATCGCCAAGCGCTTCCTGGTTCCCAAGCAGATGGAGGCCCACGGATTGACGGGCGAGAACATCCAGTTCTCGGACCGGGCCCTGTTCAAGCTCATCCGGAGCTACACCCGGGAGGCCGGCGTCCGGAGCCTGGAGCGGGAGATCACCACGGTCTGCCGCAAGGTCGTCAAGAAGGTCGTCCAAAAAGGCAAGGGCACCCGGGAGCGCATCAACCCGAAGAACCTCGAGACCTATCTGGGCATCCCGAAGTTCCGCCGCTCGGAGTTCGACAAGCGCGACGAGGTCGGGGTCAGCACCGGCATGGCCTGGACGGAGTTCGGCGGCGAGCTCCTGCGTTTCGAGGCCAACAAGATCCACGGCAAAGGCAATTTCACCCTGACCGGGCAGCTCGGCGAGATCATGCAGGAATCGGCCCAGGCGGCCTTCAGCTTCGTCCGGGGCAAGATCTATGAGCTCGACATCGCCCGGGACCTCCACCGCAACTTCGACATCCACATCCACGTCCCGGAGGGCTCGACGCCCAAGGAGGGGCCCTCGGCGGGCATCACCATCGCTACGGCCATCATCTCGCTGCTGACGGACATCCCTGTCAGCAAGAAGGTGGCCATGAGCGGGGAGATTACCCTCAAGGGCAAGGTCCTGCCGGTCGGAGGCATCAAGGAGAAGCTCCTGGCGGCCTACCGGGAGGGCATCCGGGAGGCCATCCTGCCCCTCGACAACCGGCCCGACCTGAAAGACCTGCCGAAGCTCATCAAGCAGAACATGACCATCCACCTCGTCGAGGCCATGGATGACGTCCTGAGGATCGCCCTGACCAAGGAGCTGCCCAAGAAATCCCCCGAAGCCCGGGACAAGAAGCCGGCCGAGCCGGAGAAGGCCGTCGAGGTGGGGGAGGGGGACGCGCCCAAGGAACCGCCCCTGACGAACTGACCGGAAGAACCGAAGAATCCGATAGACTCCCATATCACAAGGTGAACCGACCATGACGGCGAAAAAAAACGACAGCGAGGTCAACAAGATGAGAGAACTCAACCTGGTCGACCTGGAAGAGAAGGATATCCCGGCCCTCCAGAAGGTCGCGGCCGGCCTCGGCCTGGACGAGACGGAGACCGAGGGGGCCAGCAAGCACCATTTGACCTTCAAGATCCTCGAGGCCCAGGCCAAGAAGCAGGGGCTGCTGTTCTCCGAGGGCGTCCTCGAGTGCCTCGATGACGGCTTCGGCTTCCTGCGGGCCCCGGAGTTCAGCTATCTCCCGAGCCAGGACGACATCTACGTCTCGCCGTCGCAGATCCGCAAGTTCCAGCTGCGCACGGGCGACACCATCTCGGGCGTCGTCCGGGCCCCCAAGAACGGCGAGAAGTACTTCGCCCTGATCAAGATCGAGGCCGTCAACTTCCTGCACCCCGACGTCATCATCGAGCAGCGCCGCAACGTCCACTTCGAGAGCCTGACCCCGCTCTACCCCTTCGAGATGATCAAGCTCCAGGACGGCAATCCCAAGAACATGAACGCCCGGGTCATGGAACTCCTGACGCCCATCGGCAAGGGCCAGCGCGGGCTGATCGTCTCGCCGCCCCGGGCCGGCAAGACGACCATTCTCAAGACCATCGCCAAGAGCATCGAGAAGAACCACCCCGAGATCTTCCTCATCGTCCTGCTCATCGCCGAGCGGCCCGAGGAGGTTACGGACTTCAAGCGGAGCGTCAACGGCGAGGTCGTGGCCTCGACCTTCGACGAGCCGCCGACCCGCAACGCCCAGGTCGCCAACATCGTCCTGGAGAAGGCCAAGCGGCTGGTCGAGATCAAGCGGGACGTCGTCATCCTGCTCGACTCCATCACCCGGCTGGCCCGGGCCCACAACTCCATCGTGCCGCCCTCGGGCAAGGTCCTGTCGGGCGGCATCGACGCCAATGCCCTCCAAAAGCCCAAGAAGTTCTTCGGCTCGGCCCGCAAGATCGAGGAAGGCGGCTCGCTGACCATCCTGGCCACGGCCCTGGTCGACACCGGCAGCCGCATGGACGAGGTCATCTTCGAGGAGTTCAAGGGCACCGGGAACATGGAGATCAACCTCGACCGGCGCCTGGTCGACAAGCGCGTCTTCCCGGCCATCGACATCAGCCGGTCCGGAACCCGCAAGGAGGAGCTGCTCATCGAGGAGCAGGAGCTCAACCGGATCTGGATCCTGCGCAAGGTCCTCAGCCAGATGAACGAGGTCGAGGCCGTGGAGCTTCTGATCGACAAGCTCAGCAAGACCAAGACCAACCAGGACTTCATGAACGCCATGAGCAAGGGGTTGTAGGGGCGGGGACGGATGGGATCTCGACCGGATCCGAGCGCCCATCCGCCTCGACCAGGATTCGGACCTTTCGGCTGAGAGCATGCACGCCCTGTTGAATCTCGAGGGCCACCCCGGCAAGCTCGATCACCTCCTGCTCTTGGCAAGTCTCCAGAGGGCTCTAGGAGAGACGGCCGACGCGGGGAGGTCCTGCGAAAAGGTCTTGAGCCTCGATCCTGAAAATCGAGAGGCCAAGCGGTTGCCCGAGACGCCGGAGGAGAAGTGAACACGAAAGGGAACGCGCGGCTCGAGCGCGATGGCGCTTGCAAGGACGAGGTCCGGCAGGTCAAGGTCGTCACTTGGACCGGGGCGGTGATCAACCTCGGGTTATCCTTTTTCAAGGTCGCCGCCGGGATCATCGGCAACAGCCAGGCCATCGTGGCCGACGGCGTGCACAGCCTCTCCGACCTGGTCACCGACGCCGCCGTGCTCATCGGCGTCAAGTACTGGTCCGCGCCCCCCGACGACACCCATCCCCACGGCCATCGCCGGATCGAGACCCTGGTCACCATGCTGATCGGGGCGCTGCTCGCCGCGGTCGCCGCCGGGATCGGTTACAACGCCGTCACCACCCTGATGGAACCTCACCCGGGCCCGCCCCGGCTCATCGCCCTGATCGCGGCCCTGGCCTCCATCCTCTCCAAGGAAGCGCTCTACCGATGGACCGCCCTGGTCGGCCGGAGGGCCCGGTCCTCGGCCGTGATCGCCAACGCCTGGCACCACCGCTCCGACGCCCTCTCGTCCATCCCCGCCGCCCTCGCGGCGGCCGGCGCCCGTTTCCTGCCCGGCTGGTACTTCCTCGACCACGTCGGCGCCATCGTGGTCTCCGTTTTCATCCTTCAGGCGGCCTGGAAGATCTCCTGGCCCGCCCTCAGGGAACTCGCCGACCGGGGCGCCGACCCCGAGGACTGCCGCCGCATCGAACAGATCGCCCTCGCCACCCCAGGCGTGATCGAAGTCCATAAGATCCGTACCCGCCGATCCGGCCCAGGCATCAACGTCGATCTCCACGTCCTCGTCCACGCCGGCCTCACCGTGGCCCAGGGTCACGACATCACCACGGAAGTCAAACGCCGCCTCATGGACGAAGGACCCCATGTGATCGACGTCATCACCCACCTCGAACCCCACGAGCCGCCCGACCGGATCGCTTGACCGCCGCTTTCACGATTCTAGCTCCTGGCATGATATAAGCGCATTCCTCCTTCCGCCAGGCTTGAACCTTATCCTGGGTATCATCCACGCTCAGGAACCAGTGCTCGCTGAGGTCTTCTTGACGGAACCGCCTCCTTTTCGCTCCGGGCGCCATCCATCCCCGGGCCTGATCGCTTGGGATGCTCTATCGGCCGTCAACAACAAATCCTTCAAATGTGACAGGAATTTTCCTGCCGGGCAGGAATCCATCAGACTTCCGGATAGAGAGGATCCGGCTTCCCTTTGAGGGGCCGCAAATAAATCGATCTCATGCGGATGGCATGCTTTTTGCTATCCATATGAATAGATCGTTTGATTTATTGGAGGACGGCAATGAGAAAAACAGCCGCTTTAACACTTGTCTTCGCTCTGGCCATGGCTCCCGCCCTGTTTTCCCAGATGGGGAGAGGAATGATGGCCGATGATCCTCTTCAGCTGACATCGGAGCAGATGACCAAGATCAGGCAAATGAACTTGAATTACCAAAAAGAACTCGTGCCCATGCGGATGAAACTTCAAGAGAAATGTCTGGAGCTGACCGCCTTGATGGCCGAAAGGGACGACCCGAAAAAGATCGATGCCAAGATCGAAGAGATCTCCGCCGTCTACGCGGATCTCCTGAAGAGATCCGTGGAGCACAGAAGCCGGGTCCAGGACCTTCTGTCCGATGAGCAGAAGGAGATGTTCAGCTGGAATACGGCATCTGGAATGGGAATGGGCCCCGGCATGATGGGAATGATGGGGCAGGGCATGGGCATGATGCGCGGTATGAGGGGCAACATGATGGGCGGCATGGGCCCTTGGAGATGCCCCTATTGTGGAATGTGGTGCTGGTGAGATGTTTTCCGGACGCTGACATATCGAGAACAGGCAACAGGAGGGCGCTATGTGGCATGACATGGGATTCGGCGGAATGATGTGGTATGGCTGGATATTCTGGATCATCATTATCGGGATCGCGGTCTATCTCATCGTAAAGGTCGCCAATCGCAGCAGCGCCGGATCAAATGACCGGCCCCATGAAACACCCATGGAGATCTTGAAGAAAAGGTACGCACGAGGAGAGATATCGAAAGAAGAATTCGAGAGCACGAAAAAAGATCTCCTGTAGACCGGACCTCCGGTCCAGGACTTCCTGAACGCCACGAGCAAGGGGCTCTGATCTACTCTTCTGTGTAGCGGGCGATGACCCGGCGGATGGCTGCCTCGCAGACCTTGCAGAAGGGCTTGGCCCCCTTGGAGAACATGATGCAGTCGACCATGGGACGGTAAAGCCCCTCGGACGAATACCCGGCCCCCTCGTAGGCGCCGACCCTGCCCCACCATTGGCTGGCCCGCAGGGACGCGTCGACCCGGTCCGCGTGCTCTTTATCGCGGCGGGCGTACTCCTGCTCGGCGGCCTTGATCTTGTCCGGCGCGGCGCCGTTCCTTTTGAGTTCGGCGATGCGGTCGTTGAGGGCCGCTCTCTCCTTTTGCCAGGCCGTGTCCATGGCCTCGAATTCGGTTTTTTCCCAGGGTGTTGGGATGGGGACGTGGCTCGCCACGAGGTCCTTCCATTTGAGGCCGGCGGGATCGAGAAGAGCGGTGATGTTGGCCTCGACGGGCTCGACACCCCGGGGATAGAAGTCGTTGTAGGCCACCGATGACGTGTAGTATTCGTCCGCCAGGCCGGCGAACGAGTGCCCGAACTCGTGGATGAAGATGTATTCGTGGAACGGCGTGCCGGCGGTGAACGTGCAGTAGAAGTTGTAGATCCCGCCCCCTCCGTACCGCTCGTGGTTGACCATGATCATGACGGCGTCATAGGGGACGTGGGCGGCGATGTCGCGGAGGGCCCGGTTGTCCTCCGTCAGCAGGTAGCGCTCCGACCCCAGGGCGTTGAACGAGGCGTTGAGGGCGGTCTTCTTGAAGATCCCGGCCCTCGGCTCGTCGACCCCGCTCTCCTCCGAGGGCTTGAGCACGCCCCGGATGTTGAAGCGGTCCTTCAGGGACGCGTAGGGCTCGTAGCCGAAGAAGATGGCGACATGTCTTTCGAGATCGGCCTTGAACTTCCGCGTTTCTTCCCTGGTGTACCCCTCTCCGACGATCGCGATGTCCACGCACGCATGGGGGGCGCCGCTCGAGTGGGCCTCGAATATCTCGACCTCGGGATCGACGATGCTCTCGCGGATGATCCCGATGTCGGCCGGATCGATCGTCCGGGAGAAGATCTCCTTGAACCGGTTCTCCCGGTCCCTGCGGTCGAGGGCCAAGCGGACCGGCCTTTTCGGCGCGGGGAAGAGGGCCGTCTCGTGGAAGGTCCTCTTGATGCCCTCGGCCGCCGGCCCGCTCGTCTGGTACTCGGCGAAATAGGAATCGAATCCCCGGCTGTAGATCAGGCGGCCCGAATCGCCGTCGTAGATCTTGACGCAGTAGCGGCCGTTGTCGAACGGATCGATCAGCCGCGTCCGGCTCCCGGCCCAGGTCCCGTAGACCCGGACCTCGTCCACGGTCACGATCTCCGAGCCGGCGTCGCCGATGTGGTAATAGTCCACGCGCATGGTCTTGTCGGAGAAGAACTTGTCGAAATCGCCCTCGTCGGCTCCGGCCGAGCCGCAGGCGATCGTCAGGGAAAGAACGAGCACGGCCGTCAGAGACTGTTTCATGGGAACCTCCCTTCGCGGAAGATGCGGACCGGGATCCGGCGGGATGCCGCGAACGACATGATACCATGTCGGGAACGCCGTGGGAACCGAAGGGGAGGGAAGCCGCGAGGAGCATAGGATTAAAGTATCCCGAATATCTTTTCTTGACCGCGTTGACGGAACCATCGGGGCTGCTGCAAGCTGGTAGATAATGAATGCCAAGCGTTTCCTCTCCATTGAATTCGCGAACTCGGTGGATGAAGCCTGGATATACGGAGGAATCCCGGATTTTGGGTTGACATGCCCGGCTGAGCGGGTTGTAATGGGGGCAACACAATCATGGAGGGGAATGTGAAAAAGTATCTGTCGGTCGCTATTTTAGTCATTCTGCTTGGTGTCGTCGTCGGCTGTCAGGACAAGGCGGCGTTGGCGGAGCTGGAACAGTTCAAGGCTCAGGCGGCGGTCGAGGAACAGAATGAGGCAGCCATACGAAGCGCATTCAGGTTCATGGATGAAGGGGAAGCCGAAGAAGGGATGAAGTTCATCTCTCCCAGTTGCATTTTTCATAGCGGAGGCATCGACTACAGCAACGAAGAATACGCTAAACACGCAGCCCCTTTTTATTCGGCTTTTTCAAACCTCAAGCATGAAATCATAGATGTCATCGCAGAAGAAGATAGAGTTGTGCTTAACATGATCGAGTCCGGCATACATGACGGGGATTTCATGGGTATTGCCCCGACGGGGAGAACAGCGAAATGGCCGGCTTTGGCGATTTATCGCTTTTCCGACAATATCGTCGAAGAGGTATGGGTAGAGATGGACATCTTGGGGATTCAGCAGCAGCTCGGCATGGAGCTGAAGCTACCGGAAGAGAACAATTAGCCACCTTGGGCAAGCCCGCGGCAGAATGACAAAAGACTTGCGGTTGTCAGGCTCCTCCCGCGATTAAGGAAGGGCTCCGGAAGCGCTTGCGCCGTCTAATGAGTTAGATTTTCAGCTCCATGCCGAGCTGCATCATGAGTCCCAAGGTGTCGAATTCCTCTCTTTCCTCGACGATCTTCCCGTCCCGGATGCGGAACAGGATGATGGATCCGACCTCAACTTTGTTCCCTGTGGCCGGGATCCCCTGGAATTCCCCCTCGTGCGTGCCGGTGACGATATTCCAGAGGACCACCCTGTCCTCGACGGCAAGGATATCTTTGATGGCGTAGTGGATGTCGGGGAAAGCTTTAAATAGCATCTCGGCGAAACCGGCCATCCCGTCTTTGGAAACGGGATTGGGGCTGTTGGAAGGAGAGTAAAGAGTGTATTCCGGGGCCAAGCGATCCAGATAAGCTTCGATGTTCCGGCTGTTCAGCGCCTCGATGCCCTGCGTCACCAGAGTCGTGTTCCGGGCCTCGATGTCCGATTGAGCCCTGAATTCCTCGAGTTGGGTCGTGGCCGCCTTATCCTGGCAGGCCATACCGGCGGCGAGCAGGAGGGCCATAGAAATGACCGTCCAAAACCGTCTCATGATTCCCTCCTTGGGGTGGATGCCTCCATTAAACGTCCCCTCATGACTCATGTCAAGGCTCAAAAGGGTTGACGTCCCGCCCCAGAAGTCGATATTCTTGAGTCACCCCGGAAAGGGAAGCCGTCGTTGAACTGCCCGAAATGCCACGCCGAGATCACGGACGACTCCCACTTCTGCAGCAAGTGCGGGGCTTCCCTGAAGGGGGAGACCGCGCCGGCCGGAGAGACGCGGACCATTCCGGGGCTCCTGGCCGGGCTTGAGAAAGGGCTGCTGGTCGCGGGCAAGTATAGGATCATCGGGGAGATCGGTCGGGGCGGGATGGGGGTCGTTTACAAGGCCGAGGACACGAGGCTCGACCGGACCGTGGCCCTGAAGTTCCTGCCGCCGGAGCTGACGCAGGACGTGGAGGCCCGGGCCCGCTTCGTCCAGGAGGCCAAGGCGGCCGCGGCCTTGGATCATCCCAACATCTGCACGGTCTACGAGGTGGACGAGGCGGAGGGGCGGACGTACATCGCCATGGCCTACGTCGGGGGCCAAAGCCTCAAGGACAGGCTCAAGGGGGGCCCCTTGGACGTCGAGGAGGCGAAGGCGATCGCCCTCCAGATCGCGGCGGGGCTTCGAGAGGCCCACGAGAAGGGGATCGTCCACCGGGACATCAAGCCGGCCAACATCATGGTGACCGACAAAGGCCAGGCCAAGATCATGGACTTCGGGCTGGCCAAGCTTTCGGGGGGGGCGGACCTGACCAAACCCGCCACGGTCATGGGCACGGCGGCCTATATGTCGCCGGAGCAGGCGAGGGGAGAGGCGGTCGACCACCGCACGGACATCTGGTCGTTCGGGGCGACTCTCTACGAGATGCTGACGGGGGAGCGGCCCTTCGGGGAACGCCGGGGAGAGGCCTTCGTTCACGCCATCTTGAAAGAGCAGCCCGGATCACCTGGCTCAATCCGCGCGGGTGTTCCCAGGGACATGGACCGCCTTGTCCTCAAGGCCCTCGAGAAGGACCCGGTCCGACGGTTTCAGAAGGCTGATGAAGTACTGAGGGATCTCAAGGCGGTGCGAACGGGCCCCAGGGCCTCCGAACAGGAAAAATCCATCGTTGTCCTGCCCTTTGCCAACCTCAGCCCCGACCAGGAAAACGAATATTTCGCGGACGGCCTGACCGAGGAGATCATCGCCGACCTCTCCATGCTCGATTCGCTTCGGGTGATCTCGCGGACCTCGGCGATGCAGCTCAAGCAGACGGACAAGGACATCCGGGACATCGCCCGGCTGCTCGAAGTCCAATACGTGCTCGAGGGGAGCGTGAGAAAAGCGGGCCACAAGCTGCGGATCACCGCCCAGCTCATCGAGGCCGAAAACGACAAACACCTGTGGGCGGAGAAATTCGACGGGGTGCTCGAGGACGTTTTCGAGATCCAGGAGAAGGTCTCGCGGAAGATCATTGAGGCCATCAAAGGCCGGCTCACTCCGAAAGACCGAAAGCAACTGACTTCCCGGCCGTCGTTCCCTAGCGTCGGGATTTACGAAGCCTACTCGCGGGCGCAGTTCGAGTTCTGGAAAAGCGAGCCGGAAAGCACCGAGCGGTCACTTCGCCTCCTGAACAAGGCCATCGACGCTTTCGGGGAGCACCCCCTCCTCCTGTCGGGGATCGGGGCCATCCATTGGCAGCTGTACCACTACAGAGGAGACGTCAGCGAGGCGCATCTTGCGCGGATCAAGGAATGCGCCGAAAGGCTTTTCGCGATCGATCCCGGATCGGCCCAGGGCCACCGCCTCAGCAGTTACCTGGCCCTCCATGACGGGAAAACAAAGGAGGCCGTGAGGCATTTGCGGAGGTCCTTGGAAGGGGATCCCAACGACACGGAAACCCTGCTCTGGCTTTCCTACCTCTTGGCCGTTCACGCCGGCCGGCCCGAGGAGGCGAGGCCAGTGGCCGAAAGGTGGCTGGCCGTCGACCCCCTCCACCCGATCTCCCGGATGTCTCTCATCCTCGCCCAGTGGATGAAGGGCGAGTTCGAGGAAGCATCCGGGAAACTGGAAGAGTGGCACGACCAGGAGCCCGACAACAGGGTCGCGGCTTTTTATCATGGCCATCTGCTCGCCTGGAGGGGCCGGCGCCAGGAATCCCTTGAACTGGCCGAGAAGATGTTCCGCGAGGATCCGGACGAGACGATGGGGCTGGCCCTCCGGTTCGCCGCGCTCGTGGTCCAGGGCCGTTCGGAAGAGGCGAAGGATGCGCTGGTCCCTCAGGCCAGGGAGCGCCTTTGGATGGATTTCCACCTGCCCTGGGTGGTCGCCGAGGGATACGCGATGCTCGGGGAAAAGGACGAAGCGATGCGATGGCTGGAGAGGGCCGTCGAGAAAGGGAACGTCAATTATCCGGTCCTCAGCGGGCTCGATCCTCTGCTCGCCAACATCCGCGGCGAGCCGCGCTTCCAAGCGCTCATGGAGCGGGTCAGGCGTGAGTGGGAGAGCTTCGAGGTTTGAACCATGAAATGCCCTAAGTGCCACGCCAACAACACCGACACCGCCCGGTTCTGTAGCAATTGCGCTGCCGCTCTAACTTCGGCCTCCGCCGCGGGGCCGATCTTCACGGAAACCCTGGCGACCCCGCCCGACCAGCTGACCCGGGGAACTTTTTTCGCCGGCCGTTACGAGATCATCGAGGAGCTCGGGACCGGAGGCATGGGCCGTGTCTATCGGGCCGAGGACACAAAGGTCAAGGAGCAGATCGCCCTCAAGCTCATCCGCCCCGAGATCGCAGCGGACAGCAGAACGATCGAGCGCTTCCGGAACGAGCTCAAGGTCGCCCGCCGGGTCCGGCACAAGAACGTCACGGGCATGTATGACCTCGGGGAGGACAAAGGGACGCACTACATCACGATGGAGTACGTGGCCGGCGAGGACTTGAAGAGCCTCATCCGGAGGCTCGGCGAGCTTCCGGTGCCGAAATCCGTCTCGATCGCTTCGCAGATCTGCGAGGGGCTGTCCGAGGCCCACGGCTTGGGCATCGTCCATCGGGACCTGAAGCCCTCCAATATCATGATCGACAAAGACGGGAACGCCCGGATCATGGACTTCGGGATCGCCCGTTCGCTCGAGGCCAGGGGCGTCACGGAAAAGGATCTCATCATCGGGACGCCCGAGTACATGTCGCCCGAGCAGGCCGAGGGCGGCGACGTCGACCGCCGCTCCGACGTCTATTCCCTGGGCATCATTCTCTACGAGATGCTGACCGGGCGGGTCCCCTTTGCGGCGGATACGGCGATGAGTCTCCTCCTGAAGCACCGGACGGAAACGCCGCGCGATCCCCGGGACATCAACATCCACATCCCGGAGAGCCTGAGCCGGGTGATCCTAAGGTGCCTGGCCAAGGATAAAAGCGAACGTTGGCCGGGCGTCCGGGAGCTTCTGGCCGCCCTCCGGGAGGCCGAGGAGCCGAGGACAGCGGCGCTCGAACCGTCGAAAGACAAGTCCTCGATCGCCGTCCTGCCCTTCAAGAACATGAGCGCCGATCCGGAGCAGAACTACTTCTGTGAAGGGCTCGCCGAGGAGCTCATCAACGTCCTGACCCGTGTTGAAGGCCTCCGGGTGGTCGCCCGGACATCCGCGTTTTCCTTCCAGGGGAAGGACACGGACATCCGTGAGATCGGACGGAAGCTCAACGTGGAGAACGTCCTGGAAGGGAGCGTCCGGAAAGCGGGCCGGAAGCTGAGGGTCACCGCCCAGCTCATCAGCGTCGCCGACGGCTACCACCTCTGGTCGGAGCGGTTCGACCGGGAGATGACCGATGTCTTCGCCGTCCAGGACGAGATCGCCGAGGCCGTCGCGGCCAGGATGAAGACGGGTCTCGAGGGAGGAAGAACAGAGGGCTTGGCGAAACGCTACACGGACAATGTCGAGGCCTATCATCTCTATTTGAAGGGCATCTATTGGCGGCGGATGTTGACCGTCGACCGGGTCTCGAAGAGCATCGAATACTTCAATAGGGCCATCGAGAAGGACCCCGGCTACGCCCTGGCCTACGCGGGTCTGGCCTATGTCTACCAGATCCTTCATTTCTATTCCCCGTCTCCTACAAAGGACCTCTATCCCCGGGCCCTCGAGGCGGCCAAGAAGGCCTTGGAGCTCGACGACAACCTGGCCGAAGCCCACGAGGCCATGGGGGTCATCCGAAGCTATTGGGAGTGGGATTGGGAGGGGGCGCAGGAGGAATTGAGAAGGACCCTCGAGCTGAATCCGAACTACATCTGGGCCCGTTTCCATTTCGCCAATCTTCACCTTTACACCGGAAGGTTCGACGAGGCCCTCTCCGAACTGAATAAGATCCATGACCTCGATCCCCTGAACCCCGCCTTTATCCGGGCCATAGCGGAATGCCACCTGCAGGCGGGCCGGCTCGTGAAGGCCGAGAGGTCGGTCAGGGAGACGCTCGAGATCGATCCTTTCCTTCCGCCGACTTGGATCATTCTTGGGCATATCTATCTGAGGCAATCCCGCTTCGAGGAGGCGCTCGAGGCCATGAAGAAGGACACCGTGGGAGGAGCCTTCCAGGAGCTCAACATGGGGATCGTCTACGCCCGGATGGGACAGAAAGAAGAGGCCGGAAAGATCCTGGACAAATGGCTGGAGCGTTCCCGGACCGAATACGTGTCCGGGTATTATCTGGCCGCGCTGTCGTTCACCCTGGGCCGGAAGGAGTTAAGCTTCGATTGCCTGGAGAGGGCCTACGAAGATCACGACGGCTGGCTCATGGGGCTGAAGATCGATTTTTTCATGGACGACGCGAGGGCCGATCCCCGGTATCAGGCGTTGCTCAAGAAAATGAGGCTGTCCTAGCCCCGATTCTCCTGTCCGTTTGACTCGATCGGTCGGCGGAGATATTGTATCGCTTCAAGCGCTGCATCCGAGGAGGTCGATATGCCGGCATTCACAAAACTTTCCCAGAAACGTCTCTTGGCCGTCTTCGCGGCTCTTCTGGCCTTGGGATCCCTGACGTTCGTTACGGCCCAGGGCGGCTCTGGTTCGCCCCAAGCCCTGACCGCGGACGATTACGCCCGGGCGGAGAGATTCCTTTCGGCCGGGGTGTCCGGGCTGGTCCTCAAGGCCGGCGTCCGGCCGAACTGGCTACCGGACGATAATTTCTGGTATCGGAACACCCTGGCCGACGGGGCCTCCGAGTTCATCCTGGTTGACACGGGCCGTGGGTTACGCCGGCCGGCTTTCGATCACGTCGCTCTGGCCGCGGCCCTTTCCAAGGCTGCGGGGAAGACCTACGAGGCCGCCCGGCTCCCGTTCACCTCGATCGAGTTCGTCAAGGCCAACCAAGTTGTCCGGTTCCGGGCCGACGGCAAGACCTGGGAATACGATCTCAAGGCGAGAACCTGCCGTGAGGTCGAGGGCGCCGCCGCGCCCGCCGAGACCGGTCCGCCGGGATTCCCGGGGGGCCGGCCGGGCTTCAGCAGGGCCCCGGAGTCGATCTCGCCCGACGGCCGTTTCGCGGCGTTCATCCGGGATGACAACCTCTGGGTCCGGGAGATCGCGACGAAAAAAGAGACCCAGCTGACGACCGACGGCGTCAAGGACTTCGGCTACGCCACCGACAACGCCGGCTGGACCCGGAGCGACAGGCCGGTCCTGACGTGGTCGCCGGATTCGAAGAAGATCGCCACCTTCCAGCAGGACCAGCGCGGCGTCGGGGAGATGTACCTTGTCGAGACCCGGGTCGGGCACCCCGTGCTCCAGGCCTGGAAATACCCGTTGCCCGGCGACGAGGTCGTGACCACCGTCCAGCGCGTCGTCATCCATCTCGACGGCCCGCGGGTCGTCCGTCTCAAGATGCCGCCCGACGAGCACCGCTCGACGGTCACCGACGACATCAAGGAGAGGGGAGGGGCGGTCGCCGACCTGCAGTGGAGCCCCGACAGCTCGCGGCTGGTCTTCATCTCGACCTCCCGCGATCACAAGCACGAGATCGTGCGCGAGGCCGACCCGGGGACGGGCGACGTGCGCGTCGTCCTCGAGGAGACGGCCGACACCTTCTTCGAATCGGGCGGCAACTGGCGCTTCCTGGCGTCGACGAACGAGCTCCTCTGGTTCTCGCAGCGCGACGACTGGGGCCACCTGTATCTTTACGACATGGCTACGGGGGCCCTGAAGAACCGCATCACGTCGGGCCAGGGCCATGTCGCAAGCATCCTGCGCGTCGATGAGAAGGCCCGCGTCATCTATTTCATCGGTCTGGGCCGGGAGACGGGCCGCGATCCCTACTTCCGCCACATCTACAGAGTGGGCTTCGACGGGCGGGGACTGACGCTCCTGACCCCGGAGGACGCCGACCATTCGATCTCGCTCTCGCCGTCCGGCAGGTTCTTCGTCGACAGCTACTCCAAGCCCGACGTGCCTCCGGTGACGGTCCTTCGCGACGCGGCCGGAAAGCTCCGGGCCAGGCTCGAAGAGGCCGACATCGCGCCGCTTCTCGCCACCGGCTGGCGGCCGCCGATGCCCTTCTCGGCCAAGGGGCGCGATGGGGTTACGGACGTCTACGGGCTCCTGTTCCGACCGACCCGTTTCGATCCGTCCCGCAAGTACCCGATCGTCAACAATATCTACCCGGGACCCCAATCCGGCAGCGTCGGCACCCGGAGCTTCACGCCGGCCCGGGGCGACACCCAGGCCCTGGCCGAGCTGGGCTTCGTCGTCGTCCAGATCGACGGCATGGGCACCCCCAACCGCTCCAAGAGCTTCCACGAGACATATTATGGGGACATGGGCGACAACACCCTCCCCGACCAGGTCGCGGCCATGAAGCAGCTGGCCGAGAAATATTCCTGGATCGACATCGACCGGGCCGGGATCTACGGGCATTCCGGAGGCGGATACGCGGCCTGCGGGGCCATGTTCCGTTACCCGGATTTCTTCAAGGTCGGGGTCTCCCAGGCCGGGAACCACGACAACCGGGGCTACGAGGACGATTGGGGCGAGAAATGGCAAGGGCTGCTGGTCAAGAACGAGGACGGCAGCTCGAACTACGACGACCAGGCCAACCAGAACCACGCCAGGAACCTCAAAGGGAAGCTCCTGCTGGCCCACGGGACGATGGACGGCAACGTACCGCCCTACCTGACACTCCTGGTCGTCGACGAGCTGATCAAGGCCAACAAGGATTTCGATCTGATCCTGTTCCCTAATCGCGGGCACGGCTTCGGAAGAGAGCCCTATATGGTGCGGCGGCGGTGGGACTATTTCGTCCGTCACCTGCTCGGCGCCGAACCGCCCAAGGAATACGAGATGAAGCCGGACGCCCCGCGGCGATAATTATCCGAGGGGGGCGGCCGGAACCCAGGCGAGGGCTCGAGGGCCGGCTCGCGGCCCCCGGGCCCTGTTCAAAGAGGGCCGGGGGAGGACCCCTCGAGATCGAACCAGGCCCTGGGCAGAGCGTTGAAGTCCAGCCCTTCGTAGAGACGCTCGACCTCGACCGATACGGTCCGGATCTCGTTAAGGACATCCGCGGGGACGATGAGGGCGGTCGAGGCGACCTGGTCCTCGTTGAGGTTATGCCGGAGGTGGGGCGGGTCGGCCGAGGGATCGGGGCCGAACCAGACGGCGGCCTCCCAGGAGCGCTGATCGAAGGCGTGCAGCTCGAGATCGGGCTTCTCGAGGCGGAAAGAGTCTCCGGGGGCCACGAAGGCCAGAAAACCATGGTTGGATGTGGGCCGGGGGGCCAGATTGGCGTAGGCGGCGACGAAACGTCCGGCGAAGGCCACCGCCCGGATGGAGACCGAAAAACCTTCCAGGCGGCTTTCCAGGCGCTCCTGGAGCATTCGTGGCCAAGGGTCCGGAGGGGCGGAAGGCAGGGCCTGAGGCCCATCGATGAGGGCCAGACCGCGACCGCCCCGGCCCGTCCGCCGCTTGAGGACGGCGGGACGGCCCCGGAGGGACTCGAAGAAGACGTCGGCTGGCACGTTGGTGCCCGCGGGGTCCCAGGGCATCGTCCGCGGCATGCGGAACCTGGGGCTGAGGATCTGATATTGGACCCATTTGTCCTCGAGCCGAAGGGCGGAGTGGATTTCGGCCGGCAAAGGGCCGTAGCCGTCCATCCATAGCTTCAGGGCTTTCAAAGGCCCGATGAACGGAAGGGAATGCAGGTAGTCCCCGAAGGCCAGGCCGTAAGCCTCTCGGGAGGATGACTCGATAACCTCGAAAACGCCTGAAGAACGGCCTTTGTAGACCTGGTGGACAAGGTCGTATTCCTGAGCGCCGCCGGGAAGGCCGATATTGACCTCCAGGAGATGAGGGGTCGCCGCAATGGGCGGTTTTTCGGGCGTTAGGAGAAAATCGATCCCTATGTACACCGGGGGGCCCTCGTAGTGATGCTTATTATGTTGATATCCTAATTCGGGTGAAAAAGGATTTCAACAAAATGTAATGAACTCGCAACCTATTTATTATCAATAATATATATGTATATTATTGATATTAATAGAGTTATATATTTCATGCTGGAAGATACATAAAATCAAGGCCGTTAGCCGAAGATCAAGGAAACTGCAATGTAAAATAACTCAAAAATGATAGGGGAGAGACCCGCTCGAAAAAATGCCATAGTGGGGGCCTCAGGAGAACGATCTGATCAGGAGTCGGCATGCCGACAATCGATAAGCGTGAACCCGGTCCCTAAGAAGATACGATCAACCGACCAAGTCGAGACCGCAGCTGAACACACGGCAGGTGGACGATCTGTGGCCAAAAGGATTTGGTATACGAACTCGGCGGGGCCATTGATGTAGGCTGCCAGGATTGTGATCAATGAGTGATGGATGAACGCATTATTCTCGATTGAAGATAAAATAATGACAAAGGGCGGGTTCACTTGAATAGCGCCGGTCGAGATGGTCTGGGACGGGCGCGGGAAATCCACAGATGCCTAAGAGTTGGGCATCAGGGATATCCACAGACTGTGGAATTCGGCATATGGCTGAGCAATAAAGAATTAGCGAATACGGATATAATGGGTCGCATAAGAGTTATTATGTCAACTAATATCGGGGGTTCGAGACGTGGCCTCATAAGAAGCTTCCGGGGCGATCTCGTTGCTGAACCAGACGGTTATTGATGGTCTGTAGGCCCGGCCCTAGGCTCTACTTCTGACTTTTGATCCTGTCGATGATATCCTGCAGGATCTCGATGATCTCCTGCTTGGTGATGGTCTGCTTCTTGAATTCCAGCCGCATCCTATATTTATCGCTGTCTTCCGGAACGAAGTTATATGCGTAATACTTGTGTTTCTTGGTCTTCCCCTTGAGATATTTGGCCAGGTCCCGCGTGTCCTCCCGGGTCAGCCGCCTTTCGGCGATCTCGCGGGTCAGCTTGAGCATGTCGTCCTCGGTCTTCTGCTTAGCGATCTCGATGATGGTCGTCCGGCTGAAGACGCCCGAGGATCTCATGATGTCCCTGACATGCTGCGGGATCCTGGAGATGGACAGGATCTCGGTTATGGTCGAGCGGGCCTTGCCGATCTTCTCGGAGACCTGTTGATGGTTATAACCGTACATATCGACCATGGCCTGCAGCCCGTCGGCCTCTTCGAAGATCTCGAGGTCTTTTCGCTGGAGGTTCTCGATGAGGGCGATCTCCATGGCCTCGTCGTCCTGGACATCCATCTCGATGCACGGGAGCTCCTTGAGGCCCAGGTTCTTGGAAGCGATGAAGCGGCGCTCGCCGGCGATGATCTCGAAGCGGCCCTCCTTCGATCGAACCAGGATGGGCTCTAGGATGCCTTTGCTCTTGATGGATTCCATGAGCTCTTCGATGTTGCCGAGCTCGAGGCGCGCTTGATGAGGATTCGGATCTATTTTGTCTATGGAGATCATACGAATACGCGGCCCCAAAGACCTGGAGGATATCAGGTCGACGAAGTGGCCGTCGTGCCTCATCCCGACGCTTTCCGGAAGACCCGCTCTCTTAGTTTTTTGCACGGTGAATGATCTCCTCGGCGACTTTCCTGTACTGCTCGGCCCCGATGGAATTCGGCGCGTAGGTGAAGATGGATTCCCTATAGGCGGGGCTCTCCTCGAGCTTGACGCTTTTGGATATGAACGTCTTGAACAGCTTGTCCCCGAAAACGCGGCGGATCCTCTCGACGACATCCCGGGCCAGGATGGTCCGCTTGTCGTAGAGCGTGATGAGGACCCCCAGAACCTTCAGATGCGGATTGGCGATCCGGCGGACCTTCTCGATGGTCTCCAACAGATCATCTGTGCCCTCAAGACAGAGATACGACGACTGGATGGGTATCAGGATGTAGTTCGACGCGACCAGCGCGTTAAGCGTGATCAACCCCAGCGTGGGCGGCGTATCGATGAAGATGTATTGATATTTCGTGCGGACCGACTCGAGGGCGTCCTTGAGCCTGAAATGGCCGTCGAATTCGCCGATCAAGGACGGTTCCAGCTTCGCCATGGATATCTTCGTTATGGCCATGTCCAGTCCCGGGATGTTCGACCGGACGATGATGTCCGCGATCTTCTCCCCGCGTTTCATGAGCACGTCGTAGAGCGACTTTTCGTACTGCCCGGGATTATTGACCGTGGAGATCGTGCTGTGGGCCTGGGGATCGGTGTCGACCAGCAGGACTTTCTTCCCCATCAACGCCATGGCCGCGGCGACGTTGACGGAGGTCGTCGTTTTTCCGACCCCGCCTTTTTGATTGGTGATGGCGATGATCAAAGGGCTCTCCTCCAAGGCGACAACGCAAGGTCCGCGAGTCTCCTTTATATCCAAGGTCCCCGTGAAATGCAAGAGAATTGTCATTCTTAATAATGAGGAAATGTCGGCATGCCGACAATTTTCATATATTATAGATAATAAATAGGATACGAGAGCAAGATTAGCATAATAAAGAGGCCTGGAGGCCACCCAGGAAGCGCTGGGCTGGTATGATGAATAGCGACTGGCTGTAAGCCATTGAAAATAAACAATTTAGAAGGAATTAGAAGTTGTTGATAATAAATAAGATAGATGCTTGATGCCGTAACGGGCCGGGCAAAGAATTCGGCTGACGCGGCCGCTCTTTTCGCATACAATACGGGTCGGTCGCGCACATGAAAGGGATCGAAGAGCGGTCGCCGGGATTCCTTAGACGCCTGGGTCTCATCGACACGGCCTTTCTCGTCATTGGGGCCGTGGTCGGCTCCGGGATCTTCATGACCCCGGGCCTGGTCGCCGAAGGCCTCCCCTCCCCCGGCTTCGCTCTCATCGTCTGGTTTGCCGGGGGATTGATCACCCTGTGCGGGGCCCTGACGTTCGCCGAGCTGGGGGCCATGTTCCCCCGGGCGGGCGGGCAATACATCTACCTGCGGGAGGCTTACGGTCCGGCGGCGTCGTTCCTCTTTGGTTGGGGATTCTTCGGGTTCATCATGTGCGGGGGATTGGCCGCGCTGGCCGTGGCCTTCGCCGAATTCCTCGGCGGCTTCATCCCGGCGCTTTCGACGGCACGCGTGCTCTGGGTCATAAACCTTCCGGGCCTCTCCCATACGGTCACCGCTGGGCAGGCCGTGGCTGCCTCATCGATCGTCATGCTGACCTTCTTGAACACCCGCGGCATCCGGGCCGGCGTGGCTGTCCAGAACCTGCTGACGGTCCTGCGGCTGGGGGCCGTCGCCGGGCTGGTCATTCTGGGCGGACTGTTAGGGGAGGGAGCCGGAGCGGGCAATTTCCGCTCGCTTTTCCCTCCCGGAGGACCGGCCCTATCGGACTTGGCCGGGCCGCTCGGCTTGGCCCTGGTGGCCGTCTTTTGGACCTACGACGGCTGGTACGCCGTCAACTGCACGGCCGAGGAGATCCGCGAGCCGGCCAGGAACATCCCCCGCGGCCTATTGCTCGGCGTCGCGACCGTGGCGGTCAGCTATGTCCTGGTCAATGTCGTCTATCTGTGGGCCCTGCCGTTCGAGGAGATGAAAGGGGTGACCCGCATCGGGGAGCGGGCGGCGGCGGCCCTTTTCGGGGCGGGAGGGGCGGCCCTGTTCTCGGCCGTCGTCATGGTCTCGATCTTCGGCTGCCTCAACGCCAATCTTCTCTACGGGCCCCGCGTCTATTACGCCATGGCCCGGGACGGCTCGTTCTTCCGCTCCATGGGCCGGCTGAGTGAGCGCTTCCGGGTGCCGGCGGGCGCTCTGTGGGGCCAGGCCGTCTGGGCCTCGGCCCTCTGCCTGTCGGGGACGTATCAGGCGCTTTACGAATACATGGTCTTCGCCCTGCTCCTTTTCTTCGCCGCCACGGGGGCCGCCGTGTTCGTGCTCCGGCGCCGTCTCCCGCAGGCGCAGCGGCCTTACCGGACTTGGGGCTATCCCGTCGTTCCCCTGGTCTTCATCCTCATGAGCCTGAGCGTCTTCGTCAACATCGTCCTATCCCAGCCTCTCAAGGCCTTGGCCGGCGCGGCCCTTCTTGGGGCCGGCTTCCCGGCCTATCTCTGGTGGCGGTCCCGGCAGCGCCCCCGGCCGTCGTTTCCCGACAAAAGGGGTGCACAACGGCCACGAAATGGCATAGAATAGGGCCCGTCGACAACGACAGGACCGCCCGATGACCGAACCGTCCTTCACCGTTCACATCCAGCCCGACGGGACCAAGGCCAGGGCCCGTCAGGGCGACATCCTGTCCGACGTTCTCATGAGGGCCGGCGTGCCTCTCAGCGCCTACTGCAACAAGAGGGGCGTCTGCGGGAAGTGCGCGGTGCGCATCGTCAGCGGCCCCCTCCCCTTCCAGACGCCGCGCGAAGAGGCCCTCCTCCTGAGAAGGGGCCTTGGGCCCGACCATCGATTGGCCTGCCTCTATGAGGTCCGCAGCGATGTGGCCGTGGAGGTCCTCCCCGGCTCCAGGCTCGAGAGCGTGGCCGTCCTCGAGACGGGAATGGCCACCGACGTCATCCCCCAGCCGGCCGTCAGGAAGCTTTTCCTGTCTTTGGAACGATCCGGGCCGGCCTCCCCCGAGGCGGCCCTGGATGGCCTCCGGTCCCTGCTCAAGACCCGCGACCTCGGCGTCCCCCTGCCGGTCCTGGAGAAGCTTGGCGGCGGGTCGATCGCCTCCAAGGGCGGCTTCACGGCCGTTCTCTTCGGCGGGCGGGAGGTCCTCGACATCGAACCGGGTGATACCACCGAGGGGATCTTCGGGCTGGCCGTCGACCTCGGGACGAGCACGGTCGTCGCCGAGATCGCCGACCTGCGGACGGGAGAGGTCGTCGGCCGGGCCTCGTCGGTCAACACCCAGGCCTCCTACGGGGTAGACGTGGTCTCCAGGATCACCTTCGCTTTCGAGAATCCCGATAATCTCCGGCGCCTCCGCCGGGCCGTCATCCAGCTCCTCAACGAGCTGGTCGCCGAGGCGGCCCGGCCCCGCGGCGTGCCCCGCCACCGGATCTACGAGGCCGTCGTCGCCGGGAACACGGCCATGAACCATTTCCTGTGCGGCGTCCCCGTGGACACTCTGGCCATGGCCCCGTTCCACGCCGTGTTCACCGCCCTCCCGCCGTTGCCGGCCGCCGAGATCGGACTGTCCATCAATCCCCATGCCAAGATCCACATCGTGCCCAACATCGGAAGTTTCGTCGGCGGCGACGTCACGGCCGGCCTGGCGGCCTCGGAGATGGCCTCGAGCCACGGCCGGGAGCTGTTCATCGACCTGGGGACCAACGGCGAGATCGTCCTCAAGAGGGGCCGTGAGTTGGCCGCCGCCTCGACGGCCGCCGGACCGGCTTTTGAGGGCATGAACATCAGCTGCGGGATGATGGCCGTCGCCGGGGCCGTCCATCACGCCGAATGGGACGACGCCGGCTTCCGGCTGCGGACCATCGGCGATCTGCCGCCTTCGGGCGTCTGCGGGACGGGGCTCGTCGATATATTGGCCATCGCCCTCGAGAACAAGCTGATCAGACCGGACGGCCGTATCGCCGCGCCGGAAAGGAGGCTCGAGCTCGGATCGGGGCTGGCCCTGACCCAGCAGGACGTCCGGGAGATCCAGCTGGCCACGGCCGCGATCAGGACCGGCGCCCTGCTCATGCTGCGCGAGTTCCGCACTCCGTCCCGTAAGCTCGACCGGATCCTCGTCGCCGGGGCCTTCGGCGGCTCGCTCGACGTCCGCAACGCCGTGGCCATCGGCCTCCTGCCCGATATCCACGCCGGCCGGATCACGTTCGTCGGCAACGCCTCTTTGGCCGGGGCCCGCAAGCTCCTCCTCTCGGCTCCCGAGAGGGAGGCCGCCGAGGCGCTGGCCGCATCCATCGCCCACGTCTCCCTGGCCTCGCAACCCGGCTTCCAGGACGAGTTCGTCAAGGCCATGGAATTCAAACCCTACCGGGCAGGTGAACCATGAGCCTCTCCCTTCTCGAACTGGCCAAGGACCGGGAGGTCCTCCTCGACGGGGCCATGGGCACCGAGCTCATGGCCCGCGGGCTCCCCCAGGGGGCGCCGCCCGAGATATGGAACGTCGACAGGCCCGAGGTCGTCGCCGCCGTCCACGCCGATTATTTCGCGGCCGGCTCCGACGCCGTCTCGACCAACACCTTCGGCGGCAGCCCCATCAAGCTGGCCGGGCACGGCCTCGGGGACCGGGCCTACGAGCTCAACCGGGCCGCGGCCCGCCTGGCCCGGTCGGCGGCCCCGGCCGGCGGCTATGTGGCCGGGAGCATGGGGCCCACCGGAAAGTTCCTCCGGCCCCAGGGGGAATTCACCGAAAAGGAGTTCGAGGACGCCTACGCCGAGCAGGCCCGCGGGTTGGCCGATGGCGGGGCGGACGTCCTCCTCCTCGAGACCCACTACGACCTGAGGGAGGCCCTGGCCGGGCTTCTGGGCGCCCGCCGCGTGACCGCGGTCCCCGTGTTCGTGACCATGACCTTCAACATCCTGCCGCGGGGCTTCTTCACGATCATGGGCGACGGGGCCGCCCGGTGCGCCGCCGAGCTCGAGGCCGGCGGAGCGGCGGCCGTTGGGGTCAACTGCACGCTCAACAGCGAGCAGATGATCGGCGCAGTCAGGGCCCTCGGGGAAGCCACCCGGCTGCCGATCGTCGCCCAGGCCAACGCCGGACAGCCCGTCATCGGGCCCGACGGGAACGTCACCTATTCCCAGAGCCTGGAGGACTACGTGAGGCATGTCCCGGCCCTCGTCGAGGCCGGGGCCCGTTTCATCGGAGGCTGCTGCGGGACCGGCCCGGCGTTCATCCGGGCCATGGCCCCCTTTGTCGTGAGAGGAGTGCGCGCGTGAAAGAAGATCTGTACAGGGACATCCGGGAGGCCGTCGTCGCCGGCGACCGCGTCCGGGCCGCCGAGCTGGCCCGGGCCGCCGTTGGATCGGGGCTCGACCTTCTCGAGGTCGTCGAGAAGGGCACCGTGCCGGGCATCCAGCGGGTCGGCGAGCTGTGGGAGCAGGGCGAATATTTCCTGCCCGAGCTGATCTCGAGCGCCGAGGCCATGAAGGCGGCCATGGCCGTTATCGATCCCGTCCTGGCCCGCAGCGAGGCCAGGACCCGGACGGCCGGGATCGCCGTCATCGGTACCATCGAGGGCGACATCCACGACATCGGCAAGAACCTCGTGGCGTCCATGCTCCAGGCGGGGGGCTTCGAGGTCCACGACCTCGGCGCCGACGTCGCTCTGGAAAGGTTCATCGACAAGGCCGAAGCCGTCGGGGCCGGCTTCATCTGCCTGTCCGCGCTCCTGACGACGACCATGATCAACCAGAGGAAGCTTATCGGCCTGCTCCGCGAGCGAGGCCTTAGGGACAAGTACAAGGTCCTCGTCGGGGGCGCGCCGGCGAGCGCCAAGTGGGCCGAGGACATCGGAGCGGACGGCTACGCCGAGAACGCCGTCTCCGCCGTCAAGCTGGCCAAGGCCCTGGCCGGCCGGGGCTGAACGGAGAGCGTCGGGAACGGGGCCGCGACCCGTGCGCCCGATGCCAAGGAGGGACAACGATGATCGTAGCAAAAAGGCCGAAGCTCGAGCTTCTTGACCGGGCCTTCGTGGACCGGATCGTCGACGAGGGGCTGCAGCTCCTCGAGCGTCAGGGGATCATGATCGAGAACGCCGAGGCCCTCGATCTTCTGGGAGGGGCCGGAGCCGATATCGACCGCACGGCCCAAAGGGCCCGCCTGAAGCGGTCCCTCGTCGAGCGGTGCCTGGCCTCGACGCCGGCTTCCGTGACCCTCTACGACCGGAGCGGCGAGAAAGCCTTCGTCGTCGGCGGCGACGAGGTCCACTTCGACCCGGGCTCGTCGGCGGTGACCATGCTCGACCACGAGACCCAGGAGGAGCGCCAGGCCATAACCCGGGACCTCGTCGATTTCTATAAGCTCGTCGAGACCCTGGAGCACCTCCATTTCCAAAGCACGGGCCTGATCAGCTCGGACGTCCCCCCGGGGGCCTCGGACGCCTACAGGCTCTACGTCGGCCTGTGCCTTTCGACCAAGCCGTTCGTCACGGGGACCTTCCGCGTCGAAGGTTTCAAGCCCATGCGGGACCTCCTGGCCGCCGTCCGAGGCGGCCAAGAGGAGCTCCGCCGGAAGCCCCTGGCCATCTTCGACGCCTGCCCCTCCCCTCCCCTCATGTGGAGCCATCTGACCGCCCAGAGCCTGATCGATTCGGCCCGGGCCGGGATCCCGTCCGAGCTCATCTCCATGGGCATGACCGGGGCGACCTCCCCGGTGACCATCGCCGGGACCCTGGTCCAGCACGTCGCCGAGAACCTCTGCGGCCTGGTCGTCTGCCAGGTCGCCAGCCCCGGCGCTCCGGTCATCTTCGGCGGCTCGCCCTCGAGCTTCGACATGCGAAAGGGAACGACGCCCATGGGCGCCGTGGAGACCATGATGATCGACGCGGCCTACGCCCAGATCGCCAAGGCCCTGAACCTCCCCACCCATGCCTACATGGGATTGAGCGACGCCAAGGTCAACGACCCGCAGGCCGGGCTCGAGACGGCCATGGGCGCGGTCCTCGGGGCCCTGGCCGGGGTCAACGTCATCTCCGGGCCGGGGATGCTCGATTTCGAGAGCGCCCAGAGCCTCGAGAAGCTGGTCATCGACGACGGCATATGCGCCATGGTCTACCGGCTGCTGGCCGGCATCGCCCAGCGGGACGAGCCGCTGGCCCTGGGCCTGTTCGAGGGCTTCACTCCCGGCATGCAGTTCCTATCCCACCCTCACACGCGCCACTGGTACCGGAAAGAGCACATCTCGGCCGGGCTAGCCGACCGGGACCCCTACGACGCTTGGGTGGCCGCCGGCCGGACTTCGATCGTCGACAAGGCCCATGAGGAGGTTGCCAAGAGGATCCGAGCGTTCGCGGCACCCTCGCTGGACGAGGCCCTCGGCAAGGAGCTCGAGAGCATCATGGCGGCCTACGCCCGCTCCCAGGGGGCCGAGAAGCTCCCTCCGCTGCTTCAGTAAGGCTAGTCGAGGTCCCAGATCTCCTTGTATTCGGGGGCCTCGACCGTCCAGCCCCGCTCCTTCCTGACGCGCTCCGCGAAGTTGCGGATGACCTCGTCGTCCCCGTGGGTGACGAACAGCCGCCGCGGCGGGGCCGCGAACCCGTCGAGCCAGCGGCCGAGGGCCGTCCTGTCGGCGTGGGCCGAGAAGCCGTTGATCTTGGCGATCCGGGCCTTGACCGGGATGGTCTTCCCGAGGAGCCGGATCTCCGGGCTCTTTTCGATGATCTGGCGGCCGGGCGTCCCGCGGGCCTGGTAGCCGACGAACAGGACCGTCGACTCGGGCCGGGCGATATTGCGCAGAAGGTGGTGTTTGACCCGCCCCCCGGTGACCATGCCCGAGCCGGCCATGATGACCGCCGGCCCATCGAGCTCGTTGATGGCCTTGGACTCGTCGGGCGTCTGGACGATCTTCAGCCCGGGGAAGGCGAAGGGATTCCGACCTTCCCTGAAGAGCGCTTTAGCCTCGTCGTCGAGGACGTCGAGGTGGCGCTCGAAGGCCCTGGTGACCTCGCGGGCCATGGGGCTGTCGAGGAAGACGGGGACCGGAGGGATGGCCTTCTCCCATGCCAGGCGGCTGAGGTGGAACATCAGGTCCTGGGCCCGTTCGATGGCGAACGTCGGGATGATGACGTTGCCGCCGGCCGCCGCGGTCTCCCGGATGACATCGGCCAGGAGAGACGCCACGTCCTTGGGGTCCTCGTGGTCGCGGTCCCCGTAGGTCGACTCCATGACGACGTAATCGGCGCCCTCGAAGATCGACGGGTCCTCGACGAAGGGCATGCCCCATTGGCCGATGTCCCCGGAGAAGACGAAGCGGCGGTCGCGCCCGTTCTCCCGGACCTTGATCTCGATCATCGCCGAGCCGAGAATGTGGCCGGCGTCCCGGAACCGCGCCGTCACCCGCCCGTTGAGAGCGACGTCCTTCTCGTAGCCGACCTCCTCGACCAGCGGCATGGTCGCCTGGACGCTCTCGGTCGTGTAGAGCGGGATCTCCGGATGGGGACCTGTACGGCCCTCTTTCTGGTGCCGCTTCCTCTTGTAGGCCGCGTCCTCTTCCTGGATCTCGGCCGAGTCCATCAGGGCGATCGACAGGAGGTCGGCCGTCGGCGCCGTCGTCAGGATGGTGCCCGAGAATCCGGAGTCGACGAGCCGGGGCAGGAGCCCGGAATGATCCAGATGGACGTGGGTCAGAAGGCAGATGTCGATGTCCTCGGGCGGAATGGGGAAATCGTTCCAGTTCCGGTCGAGGAAAGGCCGTTCTTGGTAGAGGCCGCATTCGACGAGCAGCTTGAGGCCGCCCGCTTCGAGGTGGTAGCAGGACCCTGTCACCTGACGGGCGGCGCCGAGGAAGGCGAGCTTCATGGGGGCGCTCAATAGGGGTGCATCCTGTAGAATTCCGACTGGGCGCTGAAGAACAGGACCTTCACCCAGATTCGGTAAACGACCATGACCTGAGTCCAGACGGCGGCCAGCACAAGGGCCGCCGTGGACGGAGCGCCGGCCAGCCGGCCGGCCACGAAAAGGTTCAGGGCCATCCCGGCCAGGAAGATGACGACGACGAGCAGGTAGAGGGACCAGGCCCGGAAGAACCGCTTGCGGAGGAAGCCGAGGGCCAGGCGCAGGGCGTGAAGGGCCCTGCGGTCCTGGTCGGCGACGATAACGATCCGGGCGTAGTCGAAGACCATGTGGACGATCGACAGGAGCAGGAGGGCGATAAGAAGGCGGACGTTGGACAGGATGACCACCGGCCATTCCGTCCGGGCGCCCTCCATCCAGGGCCTGAAACCCGCCGAGACCAGGCTGAGGAGGCCCCCGAACACCACGGCGTAGAAAAGCAGCGATGCCAGGAAGAGGCGGAAGAACCGCCCCGCGTAGCGTCCGGCGTCGGAGAGGAACGCGGCCAGGGTCACCGGGCCTTCCCGGTCGAGGAGCCGGCCCAGGATGCCCCCGTTGAGGTAGATGTGGAACAGGACATAAAGCAGCGCGCCGATGCCCAGGCCCGCCGCCATGGCCGGCAGGGCCTCCCCGTACTTGAAGGCCATCTCCGCGAGCCAGGGGATGTCGAAGACCCGGATGCTCGATCCGAGGAGCGAATGTCCGAGCTCCTTCTGGATGAGCGCCAGGAACGGGACGGCGACGGCCAGGGTGAAGGCGACGTTGAGGGCCCAGAGATAGACGAGCAGCTTCCCTTTGTGGAGGGTGCCGCTGAGGCCGGTGCCGATCGATCGCATGACGGACATGAGTCGCCTCCCTCAGCTCCAGCCGCTCAGGGCCTGGAGAGCGCACTGGACGTTGTTGAAGAACCGGAGCATCAGGCGGACGACGTTCTTGCGCAGGCCGTCCGTCCCCCGGCTGTTGTTGGCCAGGTTCGAATCGATGAGCCAGATGCCGCGGGGATCGACCTTGGCCCATTCGACCCGGACGGGCTTGATGAATTCCAGGCGGGCCCAGCGGGCCTGCCCGTCCCAGCTGCGGGTCTCGACCGAGCCGTCCTCGAACCGAACGGCGACCTCGACCCGGCCTTGGCCCCGGATGCGGGCCTCGCCGAACCGCCTCAGGACGACCGTCGTGAGATACTCCTTGGGGGCGGCGGCCTGCGGATCCTCGGCCGCCGCTCGGCCGAGCTCGCGGATTCTCTCGTCCGTCATTTCGACCTTCTTGCCGTCGACCTCGAAGACGCCGCGGACGTGCCGGGGCTTTTCAACGGACGAGATCGAGGCCACCCCGTAATCGAAGTCATGGGTGGCCGTGAGCAGCTCCTCGAAGAACCAGGTCATGTCCGACCCGGACAGCTCGTTGACGACGGCGATGAAGTCCTCCGTCCGGGGGTGCCGGTAGCGGTTGCGCATGTGGTAGGCCCGCATGATCCGGGCCCAGGTCCGCTCGCCGAGCAGGCGTTCGAGGGTCTCGAGGAGGGTGGCCGCCCGCATGTAGACGTTGGCCCCGTAGCTCGCCGAATTGTAGAACTTCCAGCTCCAGGCCGTCACGGGATCGAGCTCGGCGACGTTGATGGCCGCCGCCCGGTTGAGCTCAAAATCGTAGATCCTGGGCATCCTCAGGAGGCCGTCGAGCGGGATCCCGTTCCAAGAGACGGGAAGGGCGCCCGGCCCGTAGGCCACGGCCAGGACCCGTCCCGTGGAATAGGTGTTGAAGCCCTCGTCGAGCCAGGCCTCCTCGAACTCGTTCGTGGCCACAAGCCCGTACCAATAGCCGTGGCCGAACTCGTGGACGATGACGCTTTCGGGCGACAGGGCGCCCTTGCTGGGCAGGACCCGGGTCCCGGCCGTGAACAGCGTCGGGTATTCCATGCCCCCGCTCCCCGTCCGGAACGGCGGATCGACCATGGTCACGGTCTCGTAGGGGTACGGACCGTACCACAGGCCGTAGTATTTGATGGCCGCCCGCAAGGCCCGGAAATGGCGGTCGATCTGCCCGCGATGTTCGGGGGCGATGAGCAGGATCATCCGGACGTTGGGCAGCCTGACCTCCTCGAGGGACAGGCCGAGCAGCTCGGCCGTCCGCTCGTACTCCTCGGCGGTGACCTCGTCCTCGGCGATGAAATCGCGCTCGACCTTGAGGTAGCGGTCGCCGGCCGTCCAGGCGAAATCGTGGACCATGGACTGGCGGTACGTGTAGGTCGTCGTCCCGGCCGCTTCGTCGACCCGGACAGCGGTCTCCTTGCCCGAGGAGCCGATGACGAAGTCCCGGGGGATGGTGATATGGACGACGAAATCGGCGAAGTCCGCGAAGAATTCGGAGTTCTGATGGTATTCGTGGGCGTTCCATCCCCGGCCTTCTTCATAGACGCCCGGCTTGGGGAACCACTGGGCGATGAAGAAGGAGTTCCGGTAATACCCCGACCGGGCCACGGTCCGCGGGATCCGGCTCTGGAAATCGAGGTGAAGACGGGCGCTCTCTCCCGGCTGGACGGGCTCGGGGAACACGACCCGCAGGACCGTCCGGTCGTCCGGGTTGGCCGGCTCGTCCGGGCTCAGGAAGACCATGGTCGGGGTCAGATCGTGGCCCTCGGCCAGCCGGACGCTGGTGACGTCGATCCAGCCCCATTCCCCGTCCCGCGGGGAGGCGCCCCGGGAGAACATCGTCTCGGACAGGCTCTCCCGGAGGAACGTGCTGGCCTCGTTCTTGAAGGCGTTCCAGTAGAGATGGAAGACCATGTCGGCGACCGGCTCCGCCGTCCGGTTGGTCCAGACGATGTCCTCCCGTCCCCGCAGGGTCTTGGCGTCGGCGTCGAGCTCGACCCAGATCTCGTACCGGAGCACCGGGGCGGCACCGGTGTCCGGCGGCGCTTCCTGGCCGCGCCCCTGACCGGGCCCGACCAGCAGGGCCAAGGCCAGGGCGATGCCCGGCCAAGGCGATACGTTGGATCTCATCATGGCCCACCCCCGGAGGCCCCCAGGCGTTCTTCCCACCTCGCCCGGCGGGGGAAGGCCATGAAGAGGAGGAAGAGCGAGACGGAGGCCAGAATGTAAAAATCGGTGTTGAACCCACCGATGAGGAACAGGACAAAGCCGGCGATCCCCGGCGTCTCGGCCAGGACCAGCGACACGATCGATATCCGCTGGAGACGTGCCATGGCCGTTCCGGGATCATCCTGCCGGACCGCCGGATCGTCCCGGCAAGGACGCAGGGCCGGAAGGAAGCGGATGAGGGCCACAGCGGCGACCGCGGCGGCGTAGAAGGCATAGCGAAGCGCGGGCCCCGCCGCCCCGGGGGCGAAACCCTTGAACGGGGCGAACCGGGCCCTGATGATCTCGACGGCCGCAAGCGTCATGAACAGGCTCGCGGCGACCGCGAAAGCGACGGCCGAGACGGCCCTGAGAGAGGTCCGGAATCGGTCATTAACGTCCATGTCGATCTCCCGCGGGCCGGCCGCCGTCTCTCGCGGCTCGAGGCGATTATATGAGAATCGGCGCCGTCAGGCAAACCTCGCCCCTATTCCACGTGAAGCAGCAAACCTTTGAGATAGGCCGTTTCGGGGTGGTAGACGCTGACGGGATGGTCGAAAGCTTGCCGGTGCTCCTGGAGGATGCGGACCCGGCGTCCGGCCTCGAGCGAGGCCTGGAAGACGACCTGCCGGAAAAGCCGAGGGTCGATGAAGTGGGAGCAGGAGAACGTCAGGACCAGGCCCCCGGGCCGGACCTTCTGGATGGCCAGGCGGTTGATGTCCTTATAGCCGCGGCAGGCCTGGACGACGTCGGTCCGCCTCTTGGCGAAGGCCGGTGGGTCCAGAATGATGAAGTCGTAGTCAAGGTTAGGTGACCGCAGGAAGGAGAACACGTCGGCGGCCACGAAGGATCCCGACGAGGCCGGCAGGCCGTTGAGCTCGAGGTTCTCCTCGGCCAGCCCCAGGGCCGCCTCCGAGGAGTCGACGGAGTCGGCCCGGACCGCTCCGCCCTTCAGGGCGCAGACCGTGAAGGCCCCCGTGTAGGAGAAGGCGTTGAGGACCTTGCTGCCGCCCGCCATCCGGCGCACGAGGGCCCGCATCTCCCTCTGGTCGAGATAGAAGCCCGTCTTCTGGGACCGGGACGGCCGGACCCGGAACGGGAGCCCGTTCTCGAGGACATCGACCTGCTCGGCCCCGGCCGGATCGCCGTAAAGGACGCTCTCAAGATCGCCCAGGCCCTCCTCGCGGCGGGCCGGGAGATCGGAGCGTTCGTAGACCGTCCGCGGCCGCAGGGCCTCGACGAGCAGCTCGAGCAGCAGGGGCTTGAGCTTTTCCATCCCCAGCGTCGCGATCTGGACGACGAGGACGTCGTCGTAGAGGTCGGCCACCAGGCCGGGCAGGCCGTCGCCCTCGGCATTGACCAGGCGCCGGGCGTTGGTCACGGCCGGGTCGAACAGCCCCTCCCGGAGGGCCAACGCGCCTGCCAGGCTTTTCCGGACGGCGTCCCGCGGGGCCGGGGCCCCGAACCCGACCACGCGCCCGACGATCGAGCCGCGGCGATTGAAGTAGGCGTAGCCGAGGTGCTCGCCGCCGGAGCTCCGCACGGCGAGGATGTCCCCGTCCTCGAAGTCCGGGAAACGGGCGACGGCCCCGGAAAAGATCCAGTGGTGCCGGTTCCGGACGGCCTTGTCCTTTCCGGCCTTGAGGATGACGCTGTCCATGGCTGACCTCCGAGCGACACCGGTCACCGTCGGGCCGCTTATCGGGCGGTCCCCCCGGGGCTTGCCGGGCCGGCGGCGAGCAGACGGACGACGGGCCGGTCCGGCTCGGAGAACGCGGCCTCGTCCATTTCGGACGGCAGGAGCCAGCGGATCTCGTCATGGTCCCGGAGAAGGAGATCGCCCGGCAGCAGCTCGGCCCGATAGACGAGAAGCTCGATCCGGAGGGCCGGGCCGTCGTAAGGGACCGCGCAGATGAAGGCCCCGATCCGCGAGCGGACCCCGAACTCCTCGGCCAGCTCCCTCTCCAAGCCCTGTTCGGGCCCCTCCCCCGCCTCGAGCTTGCCTCCCGGGAACTCCCACATGCCTCCGAAGCGGCCCGCCCGACGCCGGGCGACGAGGATCCTGCCGTCCCGCTCGACCACGCCGGCCGCGACGCGCAGCCTTTCCCCGCCGGACCGTTGCGTTCCGCCCGTCATGTCCGCTCATGATAGACGACCGCCGCCGAAATGACAAGTTATGATAAAATGGTTCCTTATGAACGTCGCTTTCCTGGCTTCCGAAGTCTTCCCCTACGCCAAGACGGGGGGCTTGGCCGACGTCGCCGGCGCTCTGCCCCGGTTCCTGGCCCGCGCGGGCGCCAGCGTCAGGATCTATATGCCGTTCTATCGGGAAGTCCGCGAGAAAGGACTGCCCGTCCGGAGGATGTTCGGCTCCGAGGGCTTCGAGCTCGGCGGCCGGCCGGCTCCTTTCTCGGCCTTGGAGCATCAGGCCGACGGCGTGGACGTCATGTTCATCGACCGGCCCGACCTCTTCGACCGGGCCCACCTCTACGGGACGCCCGACGGTGACGACCCCGACAACGGCGAGCGTTTCGCCTTCTTCGCCAGGGCCTCCTTGGAGACGATGCGGTCCCTCGACGCCCCGCCCGACATCATTCACGGTCACGACTGGCAGGCCGGGATGGCTTTCGCCTATCTCCGGTTCGCCCTGTCAGGCGACGCGTTTTTCGCCGGGACCCGGTCGCTGTTCACCATCCACAACCTGGCCTATCAAGGCCTTTTCGACAAAGGGATCCTCGGCCGGATCGGGCTCCCCGGGTCCCTCTTTGCGGCCGACGGGCTCGAGTTCTACGGCCGGGTGAGCTATCTCAAGGCCGGTATCCTTTACGCCGACGCCGTTAGCACGGTCAGCCCTACCTATAGCCGGGAGATCCAGACGCCCGAGTTCGGGTTCGGTCTCGACGGCCTGCTTCGCACGCGGTCCTCGGACCTTTACGGCATCCTCAACGGAGTCGACTACCTCGAGTGGAACCCGGTGACCGACCGCCTGATCCCGGCCCGTTTCGGACCGCGCGACCTGTCCGGAAAGAGGGCCTGCCGGGCCGAGCTGCTGCGGGAGTTCGGCCTGCCCGATTCCCCCGGGGCGCCGGTCGTCGGCCTGGTGACCCGGCTGGCCGGTCAGAAGGGCCTCGATATCGTCTGCGAGGCCCTCGAAGGCATCCTGGCCCTCGGCGTGAGGATCGTCATCCTGGGCGCCGGCGAACGGGCCGTCGAGGAGTTCCTGAGAGAGGCCCGTTCGCGCCATCCCGACGGGTTGGGCCTCAAGATCGCCTTCGACGAGCGGACGGCCCATCTCATCTACGCCGGCAGCGACATCTTTCTCGTCCCCTCCCGCTACGAGCCCTGCGGCCTGACCCAGATGTACGCTCTCAAGTACGGCGCGGTCCCCGTCGTCCGGGCCACGGGAGGCTTGGACGATACCATCGTGGATCTCGACCCGGCGACGGGAAAGGGCAACGGCTTCAAATTCTCCGCGCCGACCGCCGCCGGCCTCCTCGGCGGACTGCGCCGGGCGATGGAGGTCTATGGCCGCAAGGACGCGTGGCGGGCGCTCATCCGCAACGCCATGGCCTCCGATTTCTCCTGGAACCGCTCGGCCGCGTCGTATATCGACCTCTACCGCAAGCTCCTCAAAACGCCGCACCCCTAGTTTTCCGTCTTGCCCATCTTTTTTCCTTAGCCTTCTGCAAAGACGGAACACTTCCAGGGGGGAGTCAAGCTCCCCCCTCGGCGCTCCGCTTCGCTTCGCTGACCCCCTGAGGGGAACGACGCCGTCCCCCTCAAACTCCCCCGCGGTGATGCGTCTTCCTGCCCTCCTCAGAGTCTTCCGCTACATCTGGGACGCATCACGAGCCCCGCAGGAACGCGGCGGCCGTCTCGGGCGCGATGGGATTGATGTAGAACCCCGTTCCCCATTCGAAGCCGGCGACCTTGGTCAGGATGGGGAAGATCTCCAGATGCCAATGGTAGATCCTGTCGATGTCGGGCCAGGCCTGCCGTGAGTGGGACGGATTGGGGGCCTGGTGGAAGACCATGTTGTAGGGCGGATCGCCGACCACGCTCTTGAGCCGGCCGAGGACGAACTTGAGCGTCCCCGCCAAGGAGGCCAGCTCGTCCTCGCGGACATCGGTGAAGAACGGCGAGTGGCGGGCCGGAAATACGGCCATCTCGAAGGGGAATCGGGAGGCGAAGGGAGCGAAGGCCGTGAAATGGGCGTCGTGCCAGACGACCCGCTGCCCGGAGGCGTTCTCCTCCCTGAGGATCCGGCAGTACACGCATTCCCGGAAGCCCCGAAAGAGCCTCTCGGCGCCGTAGATCTCCTCCTTGACCCTCTTCGGCACGATGGGAGTGGCCACGATCTGGGAGTGGGGGTGGCTCAAGGAGGCCCCGGCTTCCCTCCCCTTGTTCTTGAAGACCTGGACATATCGATAATGGTACTCGGTCTCGATGGCCCGGACCCTCTGCTGGAAGACGGCGAGGATGTCCCGGATATGGGGGACGGGAAGGTCCGCGAGCTCGAGACTGTGGTCGGGATTCTCGATGACGACCTCGTGGACTCCCCGGCCTTCCATCCACTGGAAGATGCCCCGTGACATCTTCGGGGAGGCCGGACCCCTGTTGAGGGCCGGGAACTTGTTGGGGACGACCCGGACCTTCCATCCCGGGGCGTCGTGAGGGGAACCAGGGGGGCGAACCGTCTGGACCTCGGGCGGGGTCTTGACCTCGCTGCCCTCGCAGAACGGGCAGAACCCCCGGGGCGCCGGGGCCCGGCCGGGCCCCTCTTCAGCCGGCCGGAAATCATCGGGCCTCTTGCCCCGCTCGGTGGCGATGATGACCCAGCCCCCGCTGACCAGGTCTTTCCGCAGCTCCGACATCAGCGCTCCAGGAGCTGCCGGATCTTGGCCTTGAGCTCGTCCAGCGAAGAGGACTTGACGACATAGGCGTCGGCCGCCCAGGTCATGAAATCCTCCTTGTAGCTCTGGTAGGCCGAGTTGATGATGATCGGGATGTCCCGGCGGCGGCCCATGACGTGGGTGATGAGCTCGATGCCGTCCTTTCCCGGCATCCGGATGTCGGTGACGATCAGGTCGAACGGACCTCGATCGAGGGCCTCCAGGGCCGTGTCCGCGTCGGTGACGGCCGTGACGTCGTAGCCCTCCTTGCTCAACTCCTCTTCATAGAGCAGGCAGAGCGGCTGCTCGTCCTCGACCAGCAGGATCCTCTTCTTCGCGTTGCTCATGGTCTCTCACTCCTTGTCCCGGCATCGGAACGACAGTTTGAACAGGGCCCCGCTCGCGACCCGGCTGCGGACCTCGATCTTTCCCCCGCAGGTGTCCATGACCCTTTTGATGAACGGCAGACCGAGGCCCATCCCCTTCTCCTTGGTCGTGAAGAACGGCTTGAAGAGCTGCGCCTTGTCCGGATTGGTGATCCCCTTTCCCGTGTCCCGGACCGACAGGACGTAACGGTCGCCGGCCTTCCGGTATCCCCTGACCGAGATGCGTCCACCCGTGGGGGTCGCGTCGAAGGCGTTGTCAAGAAGATTGCGGAGGACCTCGCCGAAGGATGTCGGGTCACAGTACAACAGGGGCAGCCCGTCCTCGATGTCGACGCGCAGATCGTAGGCGGGCCGCTTGGCCTGGATCTCGGGGCTCTCGAGGACGGCGGCGATGACCGTGGCCGGATCGAAGAAAATCGGCTCCTTGAGGCTGACCTTGAGGAAATGGCCCATCTGGAAGATGATGTGCTCGAGCCTGTGGATCTCCTCGCGGATGATCCGGATGTTCCGGTCCCGCTTGTCCTCGGCCAGGCCGGGCTGCAGGAGCTGGTCGGCGAAGCCGCCGATGGCCACGATGGGGTTCCTGATCTGGTGGGTCACGAACATTGCCATCTGGCCCATGGCCGAGGTCTTCTCCATCTCGAGCAGCTTGCGGTGGAGAGTGGCCGAGTAGATGTAGTTGCCGGCGATCAGCCCGCAGAGGCCGGCCAGCTTGATGTCGCCGCGGCTGATCGGCGTCCGGGTGATGGCGTTGTCGAGGACGATCTCCCCGAGGACCTCGTCCCGGGCGATGAGGGGGATGCACAGGAACTCGTCGACCTGGATGATGTCCAGGAAACGCCTGTCGACGAGGGGCTCTTCGGAGGCGTTGCGGACCAGCAGGATGTTCTTCAGCCGGGAGGCCAGGGCCGGGATGAGGACGTTCTCCGCGTCGGCGGCATAGACGAGATCCCGTACGCGGCGGCTCAGGGTATCCTCGTTCCGGCGGACCAAGGTCCGGTTGTGCTCGATGATCTCGATGTAACCGATGCCCGGCGTCGCCAGGATCTCCCAGATGTCGCCGGCCTCCTCGGCCGAGCCCGGGCCCAGCCACATCTCCCCCTTGAGGCGGTCCCCTTCCTTGAGGAAGAGCATGGCCCGGTTGAAGCCGACGCCGGAACCCGAGGTCAGGGCCGTCAAGGCGACCAGAAGGTTGTCCTCCAGCGAGAAGGGCTGGAAGAAGCTCTGGGAGATGATGGACAGGAGCATCAGCTCCTTGGGCGCGTCGCGCTCGATCTCGAACGACTTGAAGTCGATCTTCTCGATCATTCCGTCTTCCAGCCCTTGGGCACGATGCGGACGCCGCCCTTGCTGATCTTGAATTGACGGGCGTCCTTCTCGGCGTCCCCCCCGATGTCGAACCCGGCGGGGATCGTCGAGCCCTTGTCGACGATGGCCTTGCGGAGGCGGGCCCCGGCGCGGACCGTGACGCCCTCGAACAGGATCGAATCGGAGATCTCGGCGCCGGCCTCGACGGTCACCCCCGGGGAAACGATGGAATGGACGATGCGGCAGTCGGTCAGCGAACAGCCGGGGCCGACAAAGGAACCGTCGATCGATCCGCCCGAGAGGAAGGTCGGGGGATACTGGGGCTTGTAGGTCCTGACGGGCCAGGCCGGGTCCTTGAGGATGGCCGGCGGCGCCGGGGAGAGAAAGGCCATATGCGCTTCCCAGTAGGCGTCGATCGTGCCGATGTCCTCCCAGTAGTCCTCGAAGGGATAGGCGTAGATCCGGTGGGTGCCGATCATCCCCGGGATGACGTCCTTGCCGAAGTCGTGGGCGCTTCGGCCGTTGCGGGCGTCCTTGATCAAGGCCTTGATGAGCACCGGCGTTTTGAACAGATAGACGCCCATGGAGATGAGGCTCTTGGCCGGGTCCCACGGCGTCGCGAAGGGCTTCTTGGGTTTCTCCAGGAACTCCACGATCCGCCGTTCGCCGTCGACCCCGATGACCCCGAACCGGGAGGCGTCCTCGACGGGAACGACCTTGGTCATGATCAGGGCGTCGGCGTCGGTCTCCGCGAAGAAGCGGAGGAGCTTCCGGTAGTCGGCGTTGTAGACATGGTCCCCGGAGAGGACCAGGACGGCGTCGGGGGCCTCCTGCTGGATGGTGTAGATGTTCTGGAAGACGGCGTCGGCCGTCCCCTCGTACCAGTGGTCGCTGACCCGTCCCTGGGCGGGCAGGGAGATGATGTAGTCGCCGCTCTCGGCGTGGAAGATGGTCCATCCGTGGAGGATGTGGCGCTCCAGGGAAAGGGATTTGTACTGGGAGAGGAGGGCGATGCGGCGCAGGCCGGAGTTCAGCGAGTTGGACAGGCTGAAATCGATGATCCGGTAGCAGCCGAGGAAGGGCACGGAGGGCTTGGCCCGGTCCTTGGTCAGAGGGTAGAGCCTCTCCCCTTTCCCGCCGCAGAGAAGCATGACCAGGGTCTTCTTGGCCGATCGTTCCATGAGTGCACCTTTCTTATCCGTCCCCGGCACCCCCGGCCGCGGAGCGCGGCGCCCCGCGGCTCATTATATCAGAAAAGGGCCTCAGGGCTTTCCGGGACCGAACCCTTCCTGGGCGACGAGATAGGCCAGGGCGGCCAGGACGACGGCCTGCAGCTCGAGCTCGCGGGGATGGACGCTCGACAGGACGTCGAGGGCCGCGTGGTGGACGTCGAAGTAGGTTTGCGAGTTGAGGATGACGGCGGCCGGGACGGCCCCCCGTTCGACGATCGGGCCGATGTCGACCCCGCCGCCTCCGGGGACGATGAACTGGATGCCCAAAGGACGGAAGAGGTCCTCGAACGAACGGATCCTCTCGGTGGCCTCCCGCGAGCCACCTCCGACGGCCAGGCCGATCGGCAGGAAACCGCCCCGGTCGGATTCGGCGGCGAACACGTGCCTCTCCCCTTTCCTCTGCGGGGCCGCGGCGTAGGCCCGACCCCCGGTCCCCCCGAACTCCTCGTCCATGAACAGCACGGCCCGGATGGTCCGGCGCGGCCGCAGTCCCGCGGCCTTGATGAGGCGGAGGGCCTCGATGCTCGCGGCGCAACCGGCTCCGTCGTCGTGGGCGCCCGTTCCCAGGTCCCAGCTGTCGAGGTGGCCGCCGACGAGGACGACCTCGCGGGGAAGCTCGCGGCCGGTGATCTGGCCGACGACGTTGGCGGACGCGACGGGCCCCTCGGTCCGGCAGTCCAATCGCAGCTTCAGACGGAGCGTGGGGTCCTCCTTCAAGCGGCGGCTCAAGAGCTCGGCCCCGGCCGTGCTGACGGCCGCGGCCGGGATGCGCGCCCGGCCCTCGTCGTACTGCGTGACGCCCGTGTGGGGATGGTCGTCCACCCGGAACGTCAGCGACCGGACGACGGCCCCGACGGCCCCGTAGCGGGCGGCTTCCGCGGGCCCCCGGACACGCTGGTCGGCCGCCCGGCCGTAGGCCCCGAAGGGGTCCAGCTGGGCCCTGTCCATAGGGCGGTTGTAGAAGACGATCTTGCCCTCGGCTTCGCGGGCGCGGCGGGCCAGTTCCTCGAAAGAGCGGACCTCGATGACCGGCGCGAGCAGGCCTTCCGGCGGCGTCGCCACGCTTCCTCCGAGGGCGCAGACCGTCAGGGGGACGTCCCCGGCGCCCCGCGATCCGATGAGGGCCGCCTGTTCGATCGTCCCCCTCACCCAACGGACGACCGTGACGGGTTCGGGGTGGACATCGTCGAAACCGAGCTCTTCCATCATCCGCAGGCAGACCTCGACGGCCCGGTCCGCCTGGGCCGAGCCCGTCAGCCGCGGCCCGACGGCCGTGATCCTGGCCAGGAAGTCGTGGGCCTTTTCCTCGGCGAGCCCGATGGACCGCATCCGGTCGACGGCCTGGAGGTAAGGCGTGCCCTCGTCGGGCGGCCCTGTCCCCGCCAGGGCGGCCGCTGCGGCCAGCGCTCCCGCCAGAGCCAGGATCCGGACGAGGCTTCTCATGCAGGTTCCTTTCTATCGGGTGTGGCCGCTCGGAGCGGTCAACGGTGGAGGAAGCACCGTTCCGAGTCGATCTCGCCGGGCCTTCGGGTGACGATCATGGCCAGGCCGAGCTCGTCGGCGCGGGCGATGACCTCCTGGTCCTTGATGGAGCCGAGCGGGTAGATGACGGCCGTGATGCCATGCCGGGCGGCCAGCTCGACGACGTCGGGGAAAGGCATGAAGGCGTCCGAGGCCAGGACACATCCCTCGGACCCGTATCCGCGCCGCGACAGGCGGATGGCGTCCTCGGCGGAATCGATGCGGCTCCTCTGCCCGGAGCCGATCCCGTGGGTCTTGTCCGACCGGCCGATGACCACCGCGTTGGAGCGGGTGAAGCAAGCCACCGTCCAGTTGAGAAGGGCGGCCCGGACCTCCTCCTCTTCAGGCTTGCGGGCCGAGACGACGTCCACCTCCCCGGGTCCGACGATCCTCGAATCGAACCTCTTCTGGACGAGAAGCCCCCCGACGACGCGTTTGACCTCGAGGCCGTTGTCCACCGAAGGCGCGTCGATGGCCCCGCCCATGCGGACGACCCGCAGGACCTTCCGCGTCGCCAGGACCTCGAGGGCTTCGGGCGTGAAGCCGGGGGCGTAGACGACCTCGATATTGCGCGGGCTCTCGACGAGGAGCCGGGCCAGGGGTTCGGTCACCGGGTAGCTGAAGACGTCGACGCTGCCGAAGTTCGACAGAGGGTCGCAGGCCCAGGCCTTCTCGAAAGTTCCGACGGCGTCGTCGCCGAGGGCGACCGCGCTCGGCATCTCGTGCTTGATGAGGACGCAGACGCCGCGTCCGGGGAACACCGACGACAACTTGCGGGCCAGCCGCTGGCCGAGGTCCATGTCGCCGACGTTGATGTAGCTGAGGCCCTTGGTCCCTTCCTGGAGGACCTCGATCGCGGCCATGTTCGGGCCCGAGGCCCCCTCTTCCGCGTAGAAGGCCGCCGGATAGCCGGGATTCTCCCCGTAGCGCATGGAGAACCTCTTGACGAAGCGGTCCCCGCCGAAGGGCAGGGAGTCCGGGAAATCCTCGCGGACCTTGGCTTGGTATTGGGTGCGGGCCGTCCGTTCGGGCTTGCTCATGGTTCAGGTCCTTTCGTGACGATTGATGATATGGACGTCGAGGGCCCCGAGGTCCGCCACGGGAACGTAGGCGCAGGCCACGGAGACCCGGAGATCCCGGCCGCCCGGCCGCGGGCCGAGGGCCGCATAGAGGGCCTCGGCCGTCTGCCGGGGCCCGTCCGCCGTCAGGCCGATCGGGCGCGGCTCGCCTTCGAAACAGGGCAGGGGATCTTCGTTGGGGCCCAGGTAGGTCGAGATGAAGGCCCCCTTCCCGGGCCCGAGCGGAACATCGAAATAGCTCCTCAGGGTCTCCCCGCCCCGGCCCCGGCGGATGACGCTCAGGGCGGCCCGTCCTCCGGCCAGGCAGCCGCTGATTCGCGGCGTGAAGATCGGGGCGTCGGGCTCATAATCCCATGGAGCGAGGGCCCGCGAGAGGATCCCGACCGGGTCCAGTCCCGCGCCTAGGCCGCCTAGGATGTCCGGCGTCTGCCGGCCGTTCGAAACGGCCAGGCCGGCCGCGCCGAAGAGCATCGAAGGGTAGACGAGAAGGTCGATGTTCCCCTGCTTGAGGACCTCCTCGTCGGTCGGCCGGACCCAGACGCCTTCAGGTTCGGCGGTCAGACGGCGGGCTTGGCTCGAGGGCGACCGTCCCGTGATGGCGTAGAGGGCGATGAACTCGCCTGCCGACGGGGAGAGGCCGAGCGACAGCAGGCGGCCGGGGTAATCGAGGGGCGGCAGGTCAACGGGCGTTCCGGGCATCGTCTCCGTCCTTTCGGCCCTATTGATAGCACAGGCCGTGGACGGAGTCAAAACTAACGCCAGGCGCGAGCTTGAGGGGCCGGGGGGATTCTGTTAGAATCGCCCCGGACCCCGGCGGGATCCCCCGAAGGAGCGTCGATGATGAAGAAGTTCGAGCGCCCGGAGGAATCGTTCCGCGACCCGGAGTTCCTGGAATCCCTCGAGGGCCGGACGCTCCGTATCCTGAGCGAATACCTCGGGCCGATGACCCGGCTCGACAAGGCCAAGATCAACAGCACCATCCTCTTCCTGGGATCGGCCAAGGCCGATCCGACCAACGCCGACTCCCCCTTCTATCGCTTTTATTGGGAAGCCGAGGAGCTGTCCTTCCTGCTGGCCAGATGGGCCATCGGGCTCAAGAAGCCCAAGGGAAAGGATTTCGTCATCTGCACCGGGGCCGGCCCGGGGATCATGGAGGCCGCCAACCGGGGGGCGGCCCGGGCCGGCGGAAAGACCATCGGCATGAACATCTCCCTCCCCCAGCCCCAGCCGGCCAATCCCTATGTCAGCCCCGATCTGTCCTTCTCGTTCCACTATTTCTTCATGAGGAAATTCTGGCTGACTTACAAGGCCAAGGCCGTCATCATCTTCCCCGGCGGCTTCGGCACCCTGGACGAATTCTTCGAGATCGTCACCCTCCTGCAGGTCAGCAAGATCTCCAAGAAGGAGCTGACCCTGGTCCTCTACGGCGAGGACTACTGGCGCGATCTCATCAAGTTCGATTCCATGGTCGCCAAGAACGCCATCTGCGCCGATGACCTCGAGCTCTTCAAGATCCTGTCGACGCCCAAGCAGGCTTTCGCCTATCTCAAGAGAAAGCTGGGGGCGCTTATCCGGTGACGGACCGGCGCAGGGTGGCCCGGTGAGGAGCGCGGCGGACGGGTCCCGGCTGCTCCCGATCGTTCTTCTCCTGGGCGTCTGCGCGTGCGCCCGGCTGCCGCCCCCCGGCCCCGGGGGGGGCGTCATGGGCATCGCGTCCTGGTACGGCGAGGACTTCCACGGGCGGCCGACCTCGAGCCGGGAGATCTACGATATGAACGACATGACGGCCGCCCACCGGACGCTCCCGTTCGGGACCCACGTCATGGTCACCAACCTCGACAACGGCCGGTCGGCCGTCGTCCGCATCAACGACCGAGGGCCGTTCGTCAAAGGCCGGATCATCGACGTGTCCTACGCCGCGGCCAGGGTCCTGGGGATGATCGGGCCGGGGACGGCCCGGGTCCGGCTCGACGTTCTGGCCGGCGGCTTCCGTGAGGGGGGAGCTCCCGGCAAGGCCCATTGGGTGCAGGCCGGGGCCTTCACCGTCCAGGAGAACGCGTATGAGCTGATGAGACGGCTGGAGAAGGTCTTCCCCGGCGTCCGCGTGTCGGCCCTCCGGACGCCGGCGGCGACCTATTACCGGGTCCGCGTCCGGGCGACCGACAGGAAGAGCGCCGAGCGCATCGCCGGGCGGCTGGCCGAGATGGGACTGCCCGCCGTCATCGTCAAGGACTGACGGTCACTTCCTCTTGAAAAGATAGGCGCTCGCCCGGAGCTTGTTCGCGGCGCCGTCATGGGCCGCGAAGCGCGATCCTTCGTAGAGGGCGGCCGCGCCGAACTCCCCTTTCTTGTTCAGGGCGTAGAACTCGAGGCCGAAGGCCGGCCTTCCCTGGTCGTCGCAAAGCCGGGGGACGAGCTTGGTCTTGGCCGCGATGGCCTCGCAGACTTTCAGGCAGGCCTCCTCCGGCGACAGGCCTCGGCCCATGAGATCGACGACCCGGAAGCTGGCGCACGTCTGCAGGTTGGCCTCTCCCCGGCCCGTCGAGCCCGCCGCGCCGATGTCGTTGTCGACATACAGCCCGGCGCCGATGATCGGTGAATCGCCGACCCGCCCGGCGATCTTCCAGGCGAGGCCGCTCGTCGTGGTCACTCCCGCCAGGCGCCCCTGGCCGTCAAGGGCCAGGCAGTTGATCGTACCGTTCGTGTGCATGACCGAACGTAGCTCCTCGGGAAGCTCGTCCGTGCGCGGGGGGAACCAGTTGTCCCGGTCCGACAGGGTCTCTTTCCAGCGCAGCCAGGCCTGACGGGACCTGTCGGTCAGCAGATCCTCCTCTTTGAAGCCGTGAGCCCGGGCGAAGCGCAGGGCCCCCTCCCCCACGAGAAGGACATGATCGGTCCTGTCCATGACCAGCCGGGCGACCCGTGAGGGATTCTTGATGTTGCGCAGAGAAGCCACGGCCCCGGCCCGGTGCGTCGGGCCGTACATGACCGAGGCATCGAGCTCGACGACGCCGTCCTCGTTGGGCAGCCCGCCGTACCCGACGGACATGTCGGCGGGGTCGTCCTCGACGATGTTGACGCCGGCGATGACCGCGTCGAGAGGGTCACGCCCCTCCCGGAGGAGAGCCATGGCCTTGTCCGTGGCCCTCAGGCCGTTGCCGCTGGCGACCGTCCGGAGGGGTGAGGAGGTCGGGGACGCGATGAGCGGGACGGTCCCTTCGGAGGCCGCGGCGGCCACCCCGATCGCGGCCCCGCACTTGAGAAAAGCCCGCCGGGTGAATCGTCTCATGTCCGTTCATCTCCTTTTTTAGCGATGGCCCGGCCCTCGCCGGCGGAGGCGCCGGGGGCCGTTTCAAGGTCCTCGAGGAGCTGGACGAGGACGGTGTGGTCCCCCTCGGGAACGCTGAACTTGACGGAGGTCCCCCGGAAGACCTCGGCCTCCCGCCCGTCGACGAGCAGCTGGTATTTCCCCTTCTTCAGGAAACGCAGCCGGATCTTCCGGCTCTTGAGAGTTTTGATCTCGAAAGAGACCTCCGATTCGTTGTAGAGGAAGCGCCGGAAGACGGCCCCGCCGTCGGCGGTGACGATCCATTCGTCTTCCTCACGGAGCGACGTCTCGGACGGCGAGAGGGCGACCTCGTAGTGGCGGCCCTGGATCATGACCCGCGACAGCCGCCCCTTGCTCTCGGGGCTGAGGACGCCGAAGCGGAAGCCCTCGTGGGGCGTGAAATCCAGGAACTCCTCGAGGGCCGGCAGGGCGGCCAGCGGGCCGGCGCTTTGGAAGCGGCGTCCGCCGGCTTCGCCCGTCAGGGAATCGAAGTTCTCGGGACAGAGGCCGAAGCTCGTCCAGCTCCGGAGGAACATCTCGGCGCTCTTGCGGGCCAGCTCGGAGGCCACGGCGTCGAAGCCGTAGGCCTTCAGTCCCTGGTAGACGAGGTAGTTCATAGGCGGCGAGACGGCCCCCCTCCAGAGCTGCTGGCGGTCGGACTTGAACGACGGGTCGTCCCGGGAGATGGAAGGCAGGACGTGGTCGCCCCAGAACTTGAGCGGATCGAGAAGATGCTTGAGCATCCGCTGGGCCTTGGCCTCGTCGGGGATCCCGGCGAGCAAGGGCAGGAAGTTGGAGGCCGCCTTGTGGACCGACGACCGCCCGTCCCAGTAGCGATCGAGATAGAAGCCCTCGCGCTCGTCCCACAGGCGCGCGTTCATGAGGGACTTCGTTCTCTCGTAACGGTCCCGATAGCGCTCGACGTCCAAGGCCCGGCCGAGGATGCCGGCGATCTCGGCCAGGCACCACGCGTCCAGGGCGTAGAGAGCGTTAAGGTCGACGCAGTTCATCATCAGCGTCCCCGACGATTCGTTGAAGGGCGCGTCGTCCCAGTTCGGAAGGTCGTCCTGGCCGGACTCCCATGCGGCCCTCATCCGTCCGGGGGCGTTCCTCTCCCAGGAGGGGACGTCCCGGCCGATGAGCTCGGCATCCGACCCCCATTCGAGGAGCCCGTCCCCGTTGCCGTCCCGCCGGGGCCGTCCGCTCGGCTTGCGGGCCGTCCAGAAGTCGTTCCAATTCTGGAGGTAGGGATAGGCGAAGCGGAGGAACTCCATGTCGCCCAGCCTCTGGAAGAGCTTCAGGACGACATAGGATCCCACGGGAGGCTGCGAGCGGTCGGCCGACCCTCCCGTGCTGGTCCGCCAGCTCGGGACGTTGCCGTTGGGATACTGGGTCTCGAGGGCGGCTCTGACGGCGTCGACGGCCAGGCGCTGGCTCTCGATGACCAGGCCCAGCGCCGAAAAGAAGGGATCCCCCCGGACGATCGTCCAGTGCTCGGGCCTTCCGTCCGACCGCGAGTGGCTCCAGCTCCTCCCGGGCGGCGTGTAGAGCCGGTGCTTGCCGGCCTGATAGAGGGTCGTCCAGTGCAGGTTGTTGGAGGCCGCCTCGGCCACGCCCTCGAAGGGGCCCCGGATCTTGACCCGCTTCTGCTCGTAGACGCGGGCCTCTTCATCGACGAAACCGTCGATCGTCCGGGGATTCTTGTAGCGGGCCAAGCGGGCCTCGAGGTCGTTCGGGCCATCGCCGAGGCAGGCCGCGAAAGAGATCGTCCGGTCCGAGGACGTATCGAACGACAGGGCCAGTTCTCCGGCACCGGCGGGGGCCGGGGCTCCCTCGCGGTGCAGCCACATCTGATACTGGCGCCCGGGGCCGTCGGCGCCGCCCCGCCCCCGGATCTGACCGTCGGGAAGAGCGGCGTACTCGCCTTTCATGTCCCAAGGGAAGTAATGGACGATGGTCACGACGATGTCTTCGGGGCACCGGATCCGGCCGATGATCGTGGTCTCGTCCCGCCGGGACCACTCGAAGGTCAGGACCTGGGCCCGCGGCGGGGGCTTCAGAAAGACGGGGGTGTCCTTGCCGAGCTTGAAAGGCAGGCCCAGGTCGAACCGGACCCGGGCATAGAGACCGTCGGGGGAATGCGGGCCGACCTCGGAGACGAGATAGTAGAGATCGCCCGGACCGGCCGCCTCGCCGTTCCTCTCGATGCGGAGGGCGAAGGCGAAGGCCGTGTCCCCGGCCGGCGCGAACACCAGCCCGGCCCAGGCCGGGCCGTTCAGGGCCCCGATGAAGGTGTCTTTCCAAGGATAGAAGATCTCGGCCGACATCCCTGCGGCCGCAGCGAGCAGCAAGGCGAACGACAGGAGCGATCTTTTCAGCATCGTCGTTGAAAGGCGGGGAAGGCACGCCCCTCCGCCCTTACTTTAATGGAACCGGACGGCCAAATCAAGGACGGCCCGGTCCGGATGAAATTGTCCCCGAAGTGTGGTAGATTACTTTTCCGTCACCCGGGTTGGAGGGCGTCATGGATTTCCGGCTCTATTTCCGTTCGCGCCAGGGCGAGATGGTCAACCTCTTGAAGCAGCTCGCGGCCTTGGAGTCGCCGACGAACGACAAGAAGGCTGTCGATGCCTGCGCCGCCCACGCGGCCAAGGAGCTCAAAAGGGCCGGGTGCCGGGTGACGACCCTGCCCCAGAGAGAGATCGGGGACCTCGTCGTGGCCGAGTACGCGCCCGCCCGGCTGAAGGACGCCGACGACGAGATCCTGGTCCTGACGCACATCGACACCGTCTGGCCCCTGGGCAAGATCGCCAAGATGCCGTTCTACATCACCGGCGACAAGCTCTTCGGCCCCGGCGTCCTCGACATGAAGGCGGGTGTCGTCATGGTCATCCAGGCCCTGGCGACCCTTCGAAGCCTGAACCTCAAACCCCGGAAGCGGATCACGGTCTTCATCAACACGGCCGAGGAGACCGGGAACTCCGGCGCCCACGAGGCCATCCGCCGCTTGGCCCGCAAGGCCTCTCTCGCGCTCTGCCTCGAGCCGGCCCTGCCGGGCGGGGCCCTCAAGCTCGAACGGAAGGGCCGGCTGGTCGCCCGCCTGGACGTCCGCGGCCGATCGGCCCATGCGGGCAGCCCTCACAAAGGCGTCAACGCCATCGACGAGCTCGTGGCCCAGCTCCAGCGGATCAAGAAGCTGAGGACCGGGGAGACGACGGTCAACATCGGCGTCATCGGAGGCGGGGAAAAACCCAACGTCGTCGCCGACTCCGCCTGGGCCGTCCTCGACGCCCGGTTCTGGAAAGCGGCCGACCGGGACAGGATCGTCCGCTTCTTGAAAGACGGCAAGCCCGTCCTGAAGGGGTCCCACGTCAAGGTCGCCGTCCAAAGCACGACCCCGCCCATGGAAAAGACCAAGGCCTCCGCCCGCCTCTTCGAGAGGGCCGCGGAGATCGCCGGCGCCCTGGGGATGTCCCTCAAGGGCGGGAGGACGGGCGGCGGGTCCGACGCCTCGATCGCCGCCGGTCTGGGCATCCCGACCCTCGACGGTCTCGGGCCCGACGGCGACGGCCTTCACGCCGCGAACGAGCACCTTCTCCTGTCGTCGTTCGTCGAGAGGACGGCGCTGCTGACCCGGCTGCTCAAAGAGCTGTGACGTTGACTCGGATGGACGATGATGTTAGGCTGAGTCCTTCATAATAAGGGAGGCATCGTGATCAAGAAATACTATCTTCTCTCTCCCGGGCCGACGCCCGTGCCGGAGAACGTTCTGGCCGCGGCCGCCGAGCCCATCATCCACCACCGGACCCCGGAGTTCTCCAAGATCTTCATGGAGGCGACCGAGGCTCTCAAGCTCGTGTTCGGGACCAAGGAGGACGTCTACATCCTGACCTCCTCGGGCTCGGGGGCCATGGAGGCCGCCGTGGTCAACCTTTTCAGCCCCGGCGACAAGGTCCTGTCGATCAACGCGGGGAAGTTCGGCGAAAGGTGGGGCAACATCTGCAAGGCCTACGGCGTCGACAACAAGGAGACCGTCGTCGAATGGGGCCGGGATTTCACCAAGGAACAGCTCGAAGCCGAGCTTAAGGCGGCCCCCGGGACCAAGGCCGTCCTCTGCCAGCTGTCGGAGACCTCGACCGGGGCCATTTTCGACATCCAGGGATTCGGCGAGGTCGTCTCGCGGTCAGACGCCATCCTGGTCGTCGACGGCATTTCGGGCACGGGCGCGACACCCTGCCCGATGGACGACTGGAAGGTCGATGTCATGGTCTCGGGCTCCCAGAAATCCTTCATGATCCCGCCGGGGCTGGCCTACATCGCCGTCGGCCCCAAGGCCTGGAAGCTGGTCGAGACGGCCAAGTGCCCCCGATTCTATTTCGACCTGAAGAAGGCCCGCAAGAACCTGGCCAACAAGACGACCCCCTGGACCCCGGCCGTCTCCCTGGTCATCCAGCAGAAGAAGGCCTTGGATATCATCCAAGCCCTCGGGCTCGAAAGGCTGTTCGCCCATCACCGGATCCTGGGGGATGCCGCCCGGGCCGGGGCCAAGGGCCTCGGTCTCGAGCTGCTCGCGGAGAGGCCCGGGAACATCCTGACCGCCGTCAAGACGCCGGCCGGCGTCGACGGCGGCAAGATCGTCAAGACGATGCAGGGGAAATACATGGCCTACATCGCCGGGGCCCAGGATCCCCACAAGGGAGAGTTCTTCCGCATCGCCCACCTCGGCTACATGGGCGGGTTCGACATCATCACGGCCCTGTCGGCCCTGGAGATGACCCTGGCGGACCTCGGCTACGCGTTCGAGGCCGGCAGCGGCGTCCGGGCCGCCCAGGCCGTGCTCAAGGAGAACTGGCAATGACCAAGATCCTCATCGCCGATTCCATGGACACAGAGGCCCTGGACCTCCTGAAGGCCGTTCCCGGATTCGAGGTCACGGTCAAGACGGGCATGAAGGAGGACGAGCTCGTCCGCACCGTGCCCGGCTACCAGGCCGTCGTCGTCCGCAGCGCCACGAAGATCACCCGTCCGGTCATCGAGGCCGGCCGGGACCTCAAGGTCCTGGTCCGGGCCGGCATCGGGTTGGACAACATCGACGGCGCCGCGGCCAAGGAGAAAGGCATCGTCGTGGCCAACACGCCGGCGGCGACCTCGATCAGCGTCGCCGAGCACACCTTCGGCCTCATGCTGGGGGCCGTCCGCCATCACGGCCGGGCCGTCCTGTCGATGAAGCAGCACAAGTGGGAGAAGAAGGCGCTCGAGGGCACCGAGCTCTACGGCAAGACCCTGGGCATCATCGGCTGCGGCCGGATCGGCCTCGAGGTCGCCAAGAGGGCCCTGGCCTTCGGGATGAAGGTCCTCATCTACGACGTCATCCCCATCACGACCGACCTCGACGTCAAACAGGTCCCGCTCGATGACGTCCTGGCCGCGGCTGACCTCATCACCCTTCACGTCCCCAAGCAGCCCAAGCCCATCCTGGCCGAAGCCGAATTCGCCAAGATGAAGGACGGGGTCATCATCGTCAATGTCGCCCGCGGCGGTGTCGTCGACGAGAAGGCCCTGCTGGCCGCCCTGAACTCGGGCAAGGTGCGGGCCGCGGCCCTCGACGTCTACGACAAGGAGCCTCCGGAGGACTTCTTCCTCATCGACCATCCCCATGTGACCCCTATCCCCCATCTGGGGGCCCAGGCCGTCGAGGGGCAGAAGCGGGCCGGTCTCGAGGTCGTCCGCATCCTCAAAGAAAAGCTGGGCTGAGCGGCCGCCGCTTCGAGACCTCACCGCCGCGCTGCGGGAAGGGCCGAGGGGCATGATCTCCGCCCGGCGGTCTTTGGCACCCGTTCCTTATTCTGTTAGAATAGCGGCATGATCTACCTCGATCACAACGCCACCACGCCCGTCGACCCCGCCGTGGCCGAAAGAATGGCCTGGTTCCTCCGCGAGCACTTCGGCAATCCCTCCTCCCTCTATCCCATCGGCCGCAAGGTCAAGGAGCTGATGACCGAGGCCCGCGAACAGGTCGCCGCGGCCCTCGGGGCCGACCGCGGCGAGATCTTCTTCACCGGTTCGGGAACGGAGTCGGACAACTTCGCCATCTTCGGGACCGTCGGGACCACCTCCGACAAGAACGAGTTCATCACCTCCTCGATCGAGCACCCGGCCGTTCTGGAGGCCGCCAAAGCGCTCGAGAAGAGGGGCCTGCGGGTCACTTATCTGCCCGTTGACGCGACCGGCACCGTGGACCTGGACGCCCTCCGGGACGCCCTGACGCCGCGGACGGCGCTCGTGTCGGTCATGCACGCCAACAACGAGATCGGCACCCTCCAGCCGATCGAGGACATCGTCCGCATCTGCCGCGAGCGGAACGTCCCCGTCCATACGGACGCGGTCCAGAGCTTCGGCAAGGTCGACCTCGACTCCCGCAAGATCGGCGTCGACCTCCTGACGGTCTCCGCCCACAAGATCTACGGGCCGAAGGGGGTCGGGGCCCTCTATATCCGTAGAGGAGTGGACATCTGCCCGTTCCTCCGCGGCGGGCGCCAGGAAAGGGGCCTGCGGGCCGGTACCGAGAACACGGCCGGGATCGTCGGCTTCGGCGAGGCCGTCCGCGTCCTTCAGGAAAAGGGCAAGAAGGAGCGGGCCCGCATCGAGCGGCTGGCCGAGGTCCTCAAGAAAGGCATCGAGGAGAGGATCCCACGGGCCAGGTTCAACGGCCATCCCGAGCGCCGCGTCAAGAGCACCCTCAATTTCGCCTTCCCCGGACTCGAGGCCGAAGCCGTCCTGCTGGCGCTGGCCACCAAGGAGATCTATGTCTCGACGGGCTCGGCCTGCAGCGAGGAATCCGAAGAGGTCTCCCACGTCCTGACCGCTATCGGCCTGAGACCGGAGATCGCCCGCTCCTGCATCCGCATGTCGCTCGGCCGTGACAACACGGAGGAGGACGTCGAGACCGTCCTGCGCGAGCTGCCCGAGATCGTCCGCAAGCTGGGGGCGATCTCGGCCTTCCGTCCTGAGGGCTGATCGGGCCTCAAGCCCGCCGGCCGCGCAGTTGCCGCAGGTAGATATCCCTCACCGCGCGGAAATACGCCTGGGGCGGCTCTCGCCGAAGATCAGGATATGTCCAATCGAGGGCCCGGATGCCCTTTCGGGCGAACAGCAGCTCAAGGTGGGCGTAGATCCCGTCGCGGAGAGGGATGCGGTGGGAGAAGTCCTTGGCGGTGGCCATGACCAGGGCGGAAGACGTCAGATAGCCGGGATCGAGGTTGACGGCCCGGCGCCCCGGCGCGGGGGCGCCGATGGTCCTCTCGAGGTCGTTGGTGAGGAGCTTGATCCGCGGCAGATCCTGCGGATCGACGAGGCGGGTGAAGCTCATGAAGCGGCGCCGCTGTCCCGGGCCCATCTCCCCGTTGTAATAATCCGTCAGGTCGAAGGGCAGCGCCGGGCTCTCGAGGTCGACGTCCCCGAAGAGCGCGGCGAGACGGGCCCGGGCCTCGTCGTAGAAGCCGTCTTCGGCATGGATGACGCCGCATATGAGCTTGACGGGCGCGAAAGGCTTCGGGCGGGCCATGGCTGTCCCGATGAGTATATCCCAGACGCCCCCCTTGGGAGAAGCCCGGGTCCGGGCGGTTTGCTTATCGGGTCCGATTTCCCTATAATTGGCCCGTCATGAGCTGGGTCTACATCGAGGACATCGCCGCCTACGAGGGCCGGGACGTCGAGGTCCGGGGCTGGGTCTACAACAAGCGCTCCTCGGGCAAGGTCCGCTTCCTGCTCGTCCGCGACGGGACGGGCCTCATCCAGGCCACGGCCTTCAGCGCCGACAAGGACACGCCCCTTTTCCGGCAGTTCGACCGGCTGACCCAGGAATCCTCGCTCATCGTCCGGGGCAAGGTCCGCGCGGACAAACGGGCTCCGGGCGGCTACGAGCTCGAGATGCACGAGATCGAGATCGTCCAGATCGCCGCCGACTACCCCATCACCCCCAAGGAGCACAGTACGCCGTTCCTCATGGAGCATCGCCATCTTTGGCTCCGCTCCTCGAAGCAGCACGCCGTCCTGCGGGTCCGGGCCGAGGTCGTCAAGGCCGTCCGGGATTTCTTCGACGGGCGGGGCTTCCGGCTCATGGACACGCCGATCCTGACGCCCAGCGCCTGCGAAGGAACGACGACCCTCTTCGAGACCGAATACTTCGATCAGAAGGCCTATCTCACCCAGAGCGGCCAGCTCTACAACGAGGCGACGGCCATGGCCTTCGGCAAGGTCTATTGCTTCGGCCCGACGTTCCGGGCCGAGAAGTCCAAGACCCGCCGCCACCTCATCGAGTTCTGGATGGTCGAGCCCGAGGTCGCCTTCGCCCGGCTGGACGATGTCGTCGAGCTCGGCCAGGACCTCGTCCTCTCCGTCCTCGAGCGCGTTCTCTCCAGGCGGCGGGGCGATCTGGAGATCCTCGAGCGCGATCCCCGGCCGCTCGAGAGCATCGCCAAGCCCTTCCCCCGGCTGACCTATGACCAGGCCGTGCCCCTCCTGCGGGAGAAGGGATCGACGATCGAGTGGGGTGACGACCTCGGAGCCCCGGAGGAGACCCTGATCTCCGAGATCCATCCGAGCCCGGTCTGCGTCACGCACTTCCCGGCGGCCATCAAGGCGTTCTACATGCAGCCCGCCCCGGACAATCCCGATGTCGTCCTGGGCGTCGACGTCCTGGCCTCCGAGGGCTACGGCGAGATCATCGGCGGCGGCCAGCGCATCCACGACCCGGAGCTCCTCGAGCGCCGCATCCGGGAACACGGCCTCCCCCGGGAGGCCTACGAGTGGTATATCGACCTCCGGAAATACGGCTCGGTCCCCCACTCCGGTTTCGGCATGGGCATCGAGCGGGTCGTGGCCTGGATCTGCGGCATCAAACACATCCGGGAGACCATCCCCTTCCCGCGGCTCCTCTACCGCATCTATCCTTAGCCCATGGCCGACCATGTCGCCCTGATCAGCCTGGGGTGCGCCAAGAACCTCATCGACAGCGAGGTCATGCTGGGCGTCCTCAAACGGGCCGGCTTCCGGTTCTCCGCCCGTCCCGAGGACGCCGAGGTCATCGTCATCAACACCTGCGGATTCATCGCCCCGGCCCGTGAGGAGGCCGAAGCGGCCTTGAGGAAGGCCGTCCGGCTCAAGCGGCGGGACCCGCGGAAGAGGATCGTGGCGGCGGGCTGCTACGTCGCGAGGGACCGGAGCGATCTCGAGGCCCGCTTCCCGGAGGTCGACGTCTGGACGGGCGTCGGGGCCTTCGATCGCATCGACCGTCTGGTCGCCGGACGGACCGTCCGCGAGCCGGGCCGGACGTTCCTCTATTCCGAGGCCTCGCCCCGGATCGTCACGACAGAAGGGGCGTGGGCCTATGTCAAGGTCTCCGAAGGCTGCTCGCGCCGGTGCGGCTTCTGCGCCATCCCCCTGATCAAGGGTCCCGCCGTCTCGCGGAGCATGGCCTCGGTCGTCCGCGAGGCCGGGCGTTTGGCCGAGCTGGGCATCAAGGAGATCGATCTCGTCTCTCACGACACGACGGCCTTCGGCCGGGACCGGGGCCTGAGGCACGGCCTGGCCAAGCTGCTCGAGCGTCTGGTAAGGATCGACGGGCTCGAATGGATCCGCTTCCTCTACGGGTACCCGGACGGCCTTTCGGAGCCTCTGTTGCGGACCATGGCCCACCCCAAGATCTGCCGGTATCTCGACCTGCCGTTCCAGCACGCCGATCCGGGCATCGTCGGGGCCATGAAGCGGGGCATGGACGGGACCCGGGCGCTCCGGCTGCTCGAAAAGGTGCGGCGGCGTCTCCCGGGCGTCGCGGTCCGGACCTCTCTCATCGTCGGCTTTCCCGGCGAGGACCGGAGGGCTTTCCGGTCCCTGCTCCGTTTCGTTCGCGAGGCCCGCTTCGAGCACTTGGGCGTGTTCTGTTACTCGCCCGAGCCGGGCACGGCCTCCTTCCGGCTCCCCGACACCGTCCCGCCGGCCGAGAAAGAGGCCCGGAGGCGCGAGATCCTGGAGGCCCAGGCGCCCGTGAGCCTGGCCGCCAACCGCTCCCACGTCGGCCGGGTCGTCGAAGTCCTCGTCGAGAAGGCCGGCCGGACGAGGCTCGTCGGGCGGACCCGTTTCCAAGCCCCCGAGGTCGACGGCGTCGTCCGTGTCTCCGTCCCCCGCAGGGCCGGTCCGTGCGTGCGCCCCATCGTCCGGGCCGAGATCCTCTCGGCCGGCGCCTACGACCTGAAGGGAAGAATGGTCCCATGAGCGTCGCGGCCCGGCTCCTGGCCACGTTCTTCGGCTTGGGCCTCGTTCCCGCGGCCCCGGGCACGGCGGCCAGCGCCGTGACCGTCCTCGCCTACGGTCTCGTCCTTCATGGATGGCCTTGGTATCTCTACGGGTCTCTGGTCGCCGGACTCTTCGTGGCCGGGGCCGCGGCGGCCTCGCGCTACGCCGCCGAGCTCGGGCGGCCCGATCCCGGCCGGGTGGTCGTCGACGAGGTCTGCGGCCAGCTCTTAGCCCTGGCCCTGCTGCCTCCCGGCTGGCTGCCGCTCATCATCTCGTTCGCGGCCTTCCGCTTTTTTGATATCATCAAGCCCTGGCCGATCAGGGCCCTGGAGAAGCTCCCCTCGGGATGGGGGATCATGGCCGACGACGCCGCCGCGGGTCTGGCCGCGGCCGTCGTCGTCCGCCTGGCCCTGGCGGTGATCGGAGGAGCGGTCTGATGAACCTCAAGGCCGAGATCGTGGCCGTCGGAACGGAGCTTCTAAGCCCTTTCTTCCAGGACACCAACTCTTTGTTCCTGACGGCCGGCCTCAACAGCCTCGGGCTCACGGTCTCTTTCAAGACCATCGTCGGGGACGAGCAAGACGACCTCCTTCGGGCCGTCCGCTCGGCCATGGCCCGCTCGCGGCTGATCCTGATCATGGGCGGCCTCGGCCCGACCGAGGATGACCGGACCCGCGAGACGGTCGCCAAGGCCCTCGGCAGGAAGCTCGTCTTTCGCAAAGACCTCCTGTCGGTCATCCGGGAGCGCTTCCGGAGCAGGGGGTTGGTCATGTCGGCGTCCAATCTCAAGCAATGCCGGGTCATCGAGGGCGCCGAGGTCCTGGCCAATCCCCATGGGACGGCCCCGGGGCTGTGGATCGAGACCTCCCGGCACCGGATCGCTCTTCTCCCCGGCCCTCCCCGCGAACTGTGCCCAATGTTCGACGGCCATGTCCTGCCCCGCCTGGCCGCCGCGGGCCGCGGGCTCACCCTGCGGCGCGTCCTGAAGCTGACCGGGATCGGTGAATCCATGATGGAAACCCGCCTTCGCGGCGTCTATGCCGAGGTGCCGCGCCCTGTCACGGTCACGACCTTGGCCGTGCCCGGCGACCTGTCCATCCACCTGACCTATCAAGGCCCCGGGCCGGAGGCCGAGGCCCGGGCCCTGCTCGACGGCCTGGAGAGGAAAATCGCCAGCCGCCTGTCCCCTTGGATCTACTCTGCCGCCGGCGAGAGGCTCGAGGAGGTCGTCGGACGGCTGCTCAAAGAGCGGGGAATGACGCTGGCTTGCGCGGAGTCCTGCACGGGCGGCCTGATCGGGCACCGGCTGACCGAGGTGCCGGGCAGCTCGGCTTACTTCCTCGAGTCGGCCGTCGTCTACAGCGACCGGGCCAAGAGCCGCCGGCTGGGCGTCCCCGCCTCCCTCATCGAGGGCCGCGGCGCGGTCAGCGCCGCCGTCGCCCGGGCCATGGCCGTCGGGGTCCGAAAGGCCTGTCGGGCCGATATAGGCCTGGCGGTCACGGGCATCGCCGGGCCCGGCGGGGGCTCGCCCCGCAAGCCTGTCGGCTTGGTCTATCTGGCCCTCTCCCGGGAGAGCGGGACGATCGTCCGCAAGAGGCTGTTCTTCGGGGGCCGGAGCCAGGTCAAAGCCCAGTCCGCGCAAGCGGCCCTTGATATCCTGAGAAAAGCCCTTCGCAAACGCGGCCCAACGAACATATAATGGAGGAGCGTCGAGGCACGCCCGTGAGAACGTTCATCGCCATCGATCTCGAGCCGGGGCTCAAGGACACCCTCCTGGAGCTCGTCGACGGCCTTAAAAGGATACGGGCAGAGGTCCGCTGGGTCCAGGGGCAGGGCCTGCACCTGACGCTCAAGTTCCTGGGCCGAACGGACGAGGACAAGGTGGCGGCCGTCCAGGATATCCTCGACAGGGTTGCTCAGCGTCACCGGAGATTCCCCCTTGTCCTAGAGGGAACGGGCACGTTCCCTCCGGGCAGGGCGCCCCGCGTCCTGTGGGCCGGCGTCCGCGGGCAGCCGGCGCTTCTGGCCCTGCAGGAGGACATCGAGCGGGAGCTTGGCGCCGAAGGATTCCCGCCGGAGAACAGGCCTTACCACCCCCATCTCACATTGGGCCGGGCCAAGGGGCCGGAGGGCTTGCGGGAGGTCGCCGCCGAGCTCGAAAGACGGGCCGGTGCCGTCGGCGGCGAGATGGAGGTCGGCCGGATCGTGCTCTTCGAAAGCCTTCTCGGGCCCGGAGGGGCCCGATACCGGATCGTGTCGGAGCATCCTTTGTCATGAGGATCCCGCTGGCCCTGGCCTCCTACCTCGTCGGCTCCATCCCGACCGGATACCTTATGGTCCGGCTGGCCGAGCGCAAGGACATTCGCCAGCTCGGGAGCCGCAGCACGGGGGCGACCAACGTGCTCCGCGTCCGGGGTCTCAAGGCCGCCCTCCCCGTCGCGGTCATCGATGTCCTCAAGGGATTCCTGCCGGCCGCCCTGGCTCTCAAGCTCACGGAGGACCCGGTCTTCGCTTCCTTCTGCGCGTTCCTCTCGGTCCTCGGCCACTGCTTCCCGTTCTCGATCGGGTTCAGGGGAGGCAAAGGCGTGGCCACATCCCTGGGCGCCTACGCCGCGATCGCTTGGCGGCCTCTGCTGGCGGCGGTGGCCGTGTTCGCCGCCGCGGCCGGGCTGACCCGCTATGTCTCGCTCGGCTCCATCCTCGCCTCGGTCGCTTTTCCGCTGTTCGTCCTCGCCTTCGGCGCGCCGAAAGGCGTGTTCGCCTTCAGCCTGGCCATCTCGGCCTTGATCGTCCTCAAGCACGCCGGCAACGTCGGCCGCCTGCTTCGGGGGCAGGAACGCAAATTGGGAGAGAAGAGCCCATGAACGCATCGGTCATCGGAGGCGGGAGCTGGGGATCGGCTTTCGCCCGTTATCTCGGGGCCCTCGGTCTTCCGACCCGGCTCTGGATCCGGGAAGAGGAGGTCATCGAGGAAGCCCTGAGGACACGCGAGAACAAGACCTTCCTTCCCGGTTTCGCCTTCCCCCCGGCGGTCGAGTTCTCGTCCGACCTGCCCGGGACGGCGGCCTTCGGGCAGCTCGTTTTCGTGGCCGTACCCTCGCAGTTCTGCCGGTCCGCCTACAGGAAGCTGGCGCCCGCTCTCCGGAAAGACCAGATCATCGTCAGCCTGACGAAGGGCTTCGATCAGAAGACCCTCCGGCGGATGAGCGAGGTCATGGAGGAGGTCTTCTCCCCCCATGTCCGCCCGCGCCTGGCCGTTCTCTCGGGGCCCAGTTTCGCCCGGGAGGTGGCCGGCGATCAGCCCACGGCCCTGGTCGTCGCCTCGAGGGACCTCGGGGCGGCCCGGGCCGTCCAAGGCGCGATCTCCAGCTTGACGCTGCGGGCCTACACCTGCCGGGACGTCGCCGGCGTCGAAGTGGCCGGGGCCCTCAAGAACGTCGTGGCCATCGCCTCCGGCATCTCCGATTCCCTGGGGCTCGGTCTCAACTCCCGGGCCGCTCTCATCACCCGGGGGCTGGTCGAGATCTCCCGTCTCGGGATGGCTCTCGGGGGCAAGAGGGAGACCTTTTCCGGGCTGGCCGGGATCGGCGACCTGGTCCTGACCTGTACCGGGGAACTGAGCCGCAATCACCGGGTCGGCCAGCAGCTGGCCCGGGGCCATAAGCTCGAGGAGATCCTGTCCGGAATGAAGATGGTCGCCGAAGGGATCCACACGACCTTGTCCGCCAGGCGGCTGGCCCGTTCCCGGGGCGTCGAGATGCCCATCTCCGAGCAGATCTATCAGGTCCTCTACCGCGGCAAGGACCCCCGGGAGGCGGTGACCGCCCTGATGTCGAGAAAATTGAAGAATGAGTGAGAGGAGAGTCCCGATGCGAGTCAAAACGGCCTTGGTCGCCGGTTTATGCCTGTGTTTCGCCTTCTGCGCTTCCGCCCAGGAGAAGCAACGGAGGGCCCAGGAGAAGGATCCCAAGTATCAGTACAATGTCGGCCTGTTCTATCTCAACCAGAACAACCTGGACGAGGCCATCAAGTATTTCGTCAAGACCCTCAGCCTCGACACCCGGTACTATCTGGCTTGGAACGCCATGGGGCTGGCCCACTCGCTGAAGGGGAATTTCACGGAGTCCGTCAAGTCCTTCGAGAAGTGCCTCGAGATCAATCCGCAGTTCACCGAGGCCCGCAACAATCTGGGGACGATCTATCAGGAAATGAACCTCCTCGACAAGGCCGAGGCCGAGTTCCAGAAGGCCTTGATGGACACATCCTATGCCAACCGGGAGCTCCCCTATTACAATTTGGCCCGGCTGTACGTCCTCCAGGACCGCCTGGACGAGGCCCTGCAGAGCGTCCAGATGGCCGTCCAGATCCAGCCCCGTCTGGCCATGGCCCACAACCTGCGGGGTACGATCCTCGAGAAGCGCAACGACCTCGAGGGGGCCATCGTGGCCTATGAGCTGGCCGTCCGCATCGTCCCCGACGACATCCTCTTCAATTACAATCTGGGCGTGGCCTATTTCAAGAACGAGGAATACGCCAAGGCCAAGGAGACCTTCCTGAAGATCTCCTCGAGGGTCACCGACGCGGAGATGAAGGACACCATCAGCCGCTACCTGAAGATCATCGGCGAGCGGGGCGCTTCGAAGGGCTGAGGCGGGCCCGCCGCGTCAGGTCCCCTCTTTCCAATCCGCGAGATATCTTATCTGGGCGGCCGTCAGCCGGTCGATCGAATGGCCCATGGACGCCAGCTTGAGCGAGGCGATCTCCTCGTCGATCGCCGCCGGCACGGGGTGGACGGCCCGCTCGAGACGCTCGGCGCCCTTGGCGGCCAGCCAGCGGACGCTCAGGGCCTGGTTGGCGAAGCTCATGTCCATGACCATGGCGGGGTGACCTTCGGCGGCGGCCAGATTGATGAGCCGCCCTTCCCCGAGAAGGTTGATCCTCCGCCCGTTGCCAAGAACGTACTCGTCGACCAGCTCGCGGACCTGCCGCTTGGACTTGGCCAGCCCCCGGAGGGCGGGGATGTCGATCTCGACGTTGAAGTGCCCCGAGTTGGCGACCAGGGCGCCGTCCTTCATCCGCAGGAAATGCTCCCGCCGGATGACCCCCTTGTTCCCGGTGACGGTCACGAAAACGTCGCCGGCGGCGGCCGCTTTGGCCATGGGCATGACCTCGAAGCCGTCCAGCACGGCCTCGATGGCCCGGATCGGATCGATCTCGGTCACGATGACGTGGGCCCCGGCTCCGCGGGCCCGCATGGCCACTCCCTTGCCGCACATCCCGTACCCGGCGACGACGAACTTGAGCCCGGCGAGCAGGACGTTGGTCGCCCGCAGGATGCCGTCGATCGTGCTCTGGCCCGTTCCGTAGCGGTTGTCGAAGAGATGCTTGGTCCGGGCGTCGTTGACGGCCACGATGGGGTAGCGGAGGATCCCCGACCGGGCCATGCTCCTGAGGCGGATGACGCCCGTCGTCGTCTCCTCGGTCCCGCCGATGAGCGCCGGCAGGAGCTCCTTGCGTCGCTCGTGAGCCACGGAGACGAGGTCCGCTCCGTCGTCCATGGTGATGACCGGGCCGTGGTCCAGGGCCTGATTGATGTGCCGGTAGTAGGTCCTGGCGTTCTCGCCCTTGACGGCGAAGACCGGGATCCCGTGGTCCTTGACCAGGACCGCCGTGATGTCGTCCTGGGTGCTGAGGGGATTGGACGCGCACAGGCGGACGTCCGCCCCGCCGAGCTTGAGGGCTTCCATGAGGTTGGCCGTTTCGGAGGTGACGTGGAGGCAGGCCGAGATGCGCAGGCCCTTGAGGGGCTTGGTCCGGGCGAAGGTCCCCTTGATGCGCTCCAGGACGGGCATCGACCGGGCCGCCCATTCCATCCGCAGACGGCCCTTGCGGGCCAAAGAGGGGTCCTTGATGTCGTACAGCATGATCGACCTCCCGAAAAGCGCTGTTCCGCCTGGGGCGCGAAGCGCCAAAATAGCACAATCCCCCGGGGTTTTCAACGAAAGCCGTTTTATGCTAATGTAACTCAATGTCCTCGTCCCGGACCCCCATGACCCCAATGAGACGAGCCTTCATCGCCCCGCTGGTGGCCATCTGCCTTCTCGGGGGGGGCGTTTCTGCCGCCGGTCAGGAGGCCCCGGCGGGCGGCTGGGCCTTCCCGGTCCAGGAATACCGGCTGAGGAACGGGCTCAGGGTCATCCTTTCGGAAGACCAATCCTTCCCTCTCGTGACGGTCGCGGTCGCCTACCGGGCCGGGACGGCCCGAGAGCGGGAGGGCCAGGAAGGCCTGGCCTACCTCATGGAAACCCTGATGTTCCAGGGATCGGAGAACGTCGGCCCCCTCCAGCATGTCGGGTATATCCAGAAGGTCGGAGGGGAGCTCAACGCCGCGACGACCTTCGACCGGTCCGTCTTCTATCAGACCCTGCCCTCGAACCAGCTGGCTTTGGCCCTCTGGCTCGAGTCGGACCGCATGAGATCGGCGCTCATCGCCGGGGCCGCCGTGGACAGGCAGCGCAACACGCTCCTGGAGGAGCACCTCCGCCGCCTGTCCGGAGAACCTTATCTCGAGAGCTTCTCGATCTTCGACACCCTCCTCTTCCCCGATCTCCTCTACGGCCGCCCCTTGATCGGCAACGGCGAGGAGATGATGCGCCTTACGGCGGCGGACGTCACCGCTTTCTACCGGACCTTCTATGTGCCCAACAACGCCGTGCTGTGCATCGTCGGCAGCTTCCAACCGGCCAGGACCAAGGAGCTTGTGTCCCGGTATTTCGAGTCCGTTCCGGCGGGGCCCGATCCTCCGGCCCCTCCCCTGCCGCAGTTCGAGCAGCAGGGCGAGGTGTCCGTCTTCCACCCCGACATCCCCGGGCCCACGGCCGGATTCCACATCGGATACAGGATGTATCCGCCCCAGCCGGGCGACGCCTATGCGGCCAAGATCCTCGAGTATCTCCTCTTGAAGGGCCGGACCTCGCGCCTGCCGTCGCGGCTGATCGAGCGGGACAGAACGGCCTACCATGTCAGCGGGAGCCTCGAGGAGCGCGGCCCGGCCCTGGGCCTGAAGATCTTCTGCCTGACCAACAACGTCGTCATGGCCGATCGGGCCAGCCGGGCCATCCAGTCCGAGATCGACAGGATCCGCTCGGGCTCCGTCTCGGAGGGCGACCTCGTCAAGGCCAAGCGTTTCTTCCGGGCCGATTACGCCCGACGGCTGGCCACCGGTCAGGAGCGGGCCATGATGCTCATCGACACGGCGTTGTCGGACCGGCCGCTCTCTTCCCTGCCCGGAGAGCTCGACGAGCATCTCCGGGTCACCGGGGCCAGGCTGACCTCCTTGGTGGCCAGGCATTTCGTCCCTCGTAACAAAGTCTACGTGAGGTTGGGCCCGAGATGACGCGAGCCGCGTCCCGCCGGGAACGAATGGCCGTTTGGGCGGCCCTCGGGGGCCTCCTCCTCAGTCCTGCGGCGGCCCAGGAACGGTTCCGGCGCACGCCTCCCCTGGCCGAGATGCGCCAGGATCTCCGGTTGCCGGCCATCGAGACCTTCGATCTGCCCAACGGGCTCAAGGTCGCCGTGGCCGCGCGCCCCCCCAGCGCCCTGATCGCTCTCCAGCTGGTCATCGGCGCCGGGGAAGCCGATTCGCCGGCGGCCATGCCGGGACTGGCGTCCCTCACCGCCAGGATGATCGGCCGGGGGACCAGGGTCCTGTCCGGCAGCCAGGTCGAGGAGCTCATCGAATCCCTGGGCGCCGACTACTCGGTCACCGTGATGCTGGATTATACGGTGTTCAAGATCGAGGTCCTCGAAGAGTTCCTGGACCGGGCCCTTCTCGCCATGAGGCTCATGGTCCTCGAGGCCGCGTTCTCGGACCGGGTCCTGGCCACGGTCAAACGGGCCGCGTCCTTCGAGCTGATCGATCAGAGGAAGGACCCGGAGATGTCGGGGTGGCGCCACCTGATGCGCCTCCTGTTCGAAGGCCATCCCTATCAAGCCGGGACCTACGGCGACGAGGCCCTCAAGGAGATCGACTCGAGGGATATCGAGCGATTTTATCGTCGTCTTTATATGCCCAACAACGCCGTCTTCGTGGTCTCGGGCGATGTCGACGCGGCCGCCGTTTCCAAGAAGATCGGCGAGCATTTCGGAGTCTGGACCCGCCGTGAGCTTCGGCGTCCGTCGCTCCCGGCCCCGGTCCCGAACGAACGGGAGAGGATCTGTTTCATCGAGAACGAGGCGGCCCAGGACGCGGCCTTGTTCGTCGGCAACATCGTCATGGACCCGGCCAGCCCGGATTACTTCCCCTTCCTTGTCCTCAACCAGGCCCTGGGCGGGACGCCCCGCAGCCGGCTGTTCATGAACCTCCGGGAGTCGAAGGGATTCGCCTATTTCGCCTTCAGCGACGCCGAGTTCTTCCGGTCCTGCGGGGCCTACTGGGTCCGCGCCAGGGTGACGCCAGAGTTCATCCATCCGGCCGTCCAGGAGATCCTCCGGGAGATCCGGGCTCTGGCCACCGAGCGGGCCCCGGCCGTCGAGATCGAGGAGGCCAAGGCCTATCTGGTCGGCAACCTGCCCCTCAAGCTGGAGTCCCCGGACGGATTCTCGGAGTGGGCGTCCCGGGTCGCCGCCTTCGGCCTCAATTCCGGCCACTGGAACCGGGTCCTGGAGAATATCATGGTCGTCAACGTCGAGAAAGTCCAAGCGGCCGGGCAGAGGCATCTCGCGGCGAGACCGCTCGTGGTCATCGTCGGGCGCCGGGAGTGGGTCCTGTCCCTTGGGGATTTCAAGGTCCTCGAGATCTATGACGCCAGCGGGGACCTCAAGCAGACGATCCTCACCGAAAGGAGATGACCGATGAAGCTCGTCGAATGCGTCCCCAATTTCAGCGAGGGCCGGGACCAGGAAAAGATCCGGGCCATCACCCGGGAGATCGAGGCCGTGGCCGGGGTCAAGCTCCTCGACGTCGACCCCGGGGAATCGACCAACAGGACCGTGGTGACGTTCATCGGGACGCCCGAAGCGGCCGGTGAAGCCGCCTTCCGGGCCATCGCCAAGGCGGCCGAGGTCATCGACATGCGGGGCCATCGCGGCGCCCACAGCCGGATCGGGGCCACCGATGTCTGTCCGTTCGTGCCGGTTTCCGGCGTGAATATGGAGGATTGCGTCCGCCTGGCGGCCGATCTCGGATCCCGCGTGGCCGGCGAGCTGGGCATCCCCGTCTATCTGTACGAGGCCGCGGCCCGCAGGCCGGAGAGGCGGAACCTGGCCGTCGTCAGGTCCGGCGAATACGAGGGCCTCGAGGACAAGCTCAAGGACCCCCGGTGGGCGCCCGATCTCGGGCCGCCCGTTTTCAATCCGCGGTCCGGGGCGACCGTCATCGGCGCCCGGGAGTTCCTCATCGCCTACAACATCAATCTCAACACGCGGGACCGGAGGCTGGCCCACGACATCGCCCTGAGCCTGCGGGAGAGCGGCCGGGCCAAGCGCGACAAAGAGGGTCGCATCGTCAAGGACGCCAAGGGCAGGACGGTCAAGGTCCCGGGCCGGTTCAAGGAGGTCAAGGCCGTCGGCTGGTACGTAGAGGACTACGGCGTGGCCCAGATCTCCGTCAACTTCACGAACTACAAGATCACCCCGCCTCACGTCGTTTTCGACGAGGCCGCGAAGCTGGCCGAGAAGCTCGGCCTGAGGGTGACCGGCAGCGAGCTCGTCGGCCTCATCCCCCAGGAGGCCCTGCTCATGGCCGGCCGGCACTATCTGATCAAGCAGGGCAAGAGCCCGGGCGTTCCCGAGGAGGAGCTCATCCGCACCGCCGTCCTCTCGCTGGGCCTCAATGACGTGTCCCCGTTCGATCCCGACAAGAAGATCATCGAACGCCAGTTCCGGGAGTCCGGGCCCAAGCTCGTCGGGATGACCCTGCGTGCCTTCGCCGATGAATTGTCCATGGATTCCCCGGCCCCCGGCGGGGGCAGCGTCTCGGCCCTCTGCGGGGCCCTGTCGGCGTCCCTGTCGGCCATGGTCGCCAACCTGACAGTCGGCAAGGCGGGCTACGAGAAGGTCCGTGAGGACATGGTCGCCACCGCCGTCGAGGCCCAGGCGCTCAAGGACGAGCTGTTGTCCGCGGTGGACCGCGATACCGAGGCTTTCAACAAGGTCATGGAGGCCTTCCGGCTCCCCAAGGGGACCCCCGAGCAGGCTGCCGAAAAGGACCGGGCCGTCGAAGAGGCCAATAAGGGGGCCACGCTCGTCCCCCTCGAGGTCCTGGAAAGAGCGGTCCGGGCCTCGGCCTTGGCCCGGGCAGCCGCCGAGAAGGGCAACGAGAACTCCGTCAGCGACGCCGGCGTGGCCGCCCTGGCCGCCCAGGCGGCGGGACGGGGCGCCTATTACAATGTCCTCATCAACCTGCCGGGCATCAAGGACGAAGCGTTCAAGCTCCGGGCCCAACGGAAGGCCGAAAAGCTCTTGAAAATCCTGGACCGGCAGGCGGCTGCCGCAGCCAAGGTCCTCTCCCGGGCCCTGAAGGCCGCCTAGCCCTCCGGACCGTCCCCCTCCCTTGCCGTGCGGGGGCCTTCTCCGGGGACAAGCCCTGTTCCCCTCGGGCCGCCGGCCGGGAGCGGGCCGACGGCTTGAATCGGCCGGTTTTTTATGTCATGATGAGCCTTCTCGAAATACGCACTGATGGAGGGTCGTCATGTCATCCGCGATCACCGGACTCAAGCCTGAGCCCGTCTGGAAGCATTTCGCCAAGATCCTGACCATTCCGCATTGTTCGGGGAACGAGAAGGCCATCGGGGACTATGTGATCTCGGTGGCCGAAGGCCTCGGCTTGCCGTGGAAACGGGACAAGGTCGGCAACGTCGTCGTCAGCAAGCCGGCCGCGTCCGGGCGCGAGGGGGCCGTCGGAGCCATCCTCCAGGGCCACCTCGACATGGTCTGCGAAAAGAACTCCGGCACGGAACACGATTTCAAAAAGGACCCGATCCGAGCGGCGATCAAAGGCGAGTGGGTCCACGCCGAAGGCACGACGCTGGGGGCCGACAACGGTATCGGGCTGGCCGCGGCCCTGGCCGTCATGGAAGACAAGACCCTTGTCCACGGCCCCATGGAGTTCCTCTTCACCGTCGACGAGGAGACCGGGCTGACGGGGGCCAACAAGATCCCGAAGGGCTTTCTGGCCGGGAAGATGCTCCTCAATCTCGACAGCGAGGACGAGGGAACGTTCACCATCGGCTGCGCCGGCGGCGCCGATTCGACCCTGGTATTGCCTTTAGAAAGGAAGAAGGCGGCATCGCGGAACCTCTACCGGCTGCACCTCCAGGGCTTCCGGGGAGGGCACTCCGGCATCGACATCAACGAGGGCCGGGGCAACGCCATCAAGCTCCTGGCCCGCATGCTCGGACAGGCCCGGGCGACCGGCTTCGAGCTGGTCGGCCTCGACGGCGGCAGCAAGCACAACGCCATCCCCCGAGAGGCGTTCGCCGTCCTGTCCTGCCCGCCGGCCAAGGCCAGGGCCATGAAGGCGGCCTTGCAAAAAGCTTTCGACAAGATCTCGGTCGAGTACAAGGCCGTCGAGCCCGAGGCCCGCTTCACGCTGGAGCCCGTCGAGGGCAGGGAACCCGCCCTGCTCAAGGACAGCGGGCACCGGCTCATCGATCTCCTTCTGGCCATCCCTCACGGGGTCGTCGCCATGCATCCGGAGATTGCCGGGCTGGTCGAGACCTCGACCAACCTGGCCATCGTCAAAACGGGCAAGAAAGAGCTCGAGGTCCTCTGCAGCACGCGCAGCTCGGTGGCCTCGGCCCTCGAGGCCACCCGCGACGTTCTCAAGGCCGTTTGCGCCCTGGCCGGGGCCCGGGCCGACCTGCGGGACGGCTACCCGGGCTGGATGCCCGACTTGGCCTCCCCGCTCCTCAAGAAGCTCAAGGAGGTCTACGAGCGGGCCTTCGCCAAGCAGGCCGAGATCGTCGCCGTCCACGCCGGCCTCGAGTGCGGCATCATCGGCGAGAAATTCCCGGGGATGGACATGATCTCCTTCGGCCCGACCATCAAGAACCCTCATTCTCCCGAGGAGCGGGTCCATGTCGGGTCGGTCGAGAAGTTCTGGGCCTTTCTGACGGCCGCTCTGGACGAGCTGTCGAGGTGACCGGGAGAAGGGACGGACGAGGTCGATGAAACGACGCGGATTCCTGGCCGCTCTGGCGGCCTTGGCGGCCTACGTCACGGGGGCCTGCGCCGGAAAAAGAAGGAGAGAGTCCATGAAAAAGCAAGTCCAAACGGATAGGGCGCCGAAAGCCATCGGTCCGTATTCCCAGGGCATCGTGGCCAACGGGTTGGTCTTCTGCTCGGGTCAGATCCCCATCGATCCGGCCACCGGCGAGCTCAACACCGGAACGATCGAGGAGCAGACACGTCTGGTGCTCAAGAACGTCGGCGCCGTCCTGGAAGCGGCCGGCTCGTCGTATGACGACGTCGTCAAGTGCACCGTCTTCCTCCACGACATGAACGATTTCGGCAAGATGAACGAGGTCTATGCCGAATTCTTCAAGGCCCCCAGCCCGGCCCGGGCCGCCGTCCAGGTCGCCCGCCTGCCGCGTGACGTCAAGGTCGAGATCGAGGCCATCGCGCTCGTTAAGTAGCCCGACGGCAGCCGGGCGTCCGGGGCCATTGCCGCCGGTGCGTTCCACCGCGGGGGTCGGCCCGCTTCAAGATCGGCCAGGTCATCGACCTCCCGTCTCCTCGGATCGGTTCCCTGGCGTCCATGGACAGTGGGGTGGGTTTCCGCTAAAATGGTCACGTTATGCCCATTTATGAGTACGTGTGCACCAAGTGCGGCCATGCGTTCGAGTGTCTTGTGACGGCCGGCAAGGACAAGGAGATCGTCTGTCCTGAGTGCGGAGCCGCCGAGCCCCGCAAGACGATCTCCTGCTTCGGCATCGGCGGCGGGTCGAGCCGGATCAAGGCGTCCTCGTCGGGCTGCACCAGCTGCTCGACAAAGTCCTGCAGCACCTGCCACTGAGGCCCCGTCGCCCGGCGCGCGGAGCCGCGATCCTCTCTTGACTTCATCCCGCCTTGACGATTAAATAGGCCCTCGCCCATGGCCAAGACCGACCTCCGCGACTGCGTCCGCGCCGGCATCGACACCGGGGGCACGTTCACCGACCTCGTCGTCTGGAAGGACGGGCGCCTTGTCCATCACAAGGTCCTGTCGACCCCCCGCGACCCCTCCGAAGCCATATTCCAGGGGCTGGGCGACCTTCTGAAGGACCACGCCGGCGCGTTCATCATCCATGGCACGACCGTGGCCACCAACGCCCTCCTGCAGAGGAAAGGCGGCCGCGTCGCCCTGATCACGACCGCCGGCTTCGAGGACGTCCTGTCCATCGGCCGCCAGACGCGCCGGGAGCTTTACTCGCTGCGCCCCGAGGACAGGTTCGAGCTCATCTCCCGTGACCTCCGGTTCGGGATCCGGGAAAGGACGCTTTACACGGGCCGGATCCAAAAGGCCGTCGACCTCGATGAGGTCCGGGCGATCGTCGGGAAGATCCGCAAGGCCCGCGTCGAGGCCGTGGCCGTCTGCCTCCTCCACTCCTACGCCAATCCCCGCAACGAAGAGGCCGTCGCCCGCGAGATCGAGAGGGCCGGGCTCCTGGTTTCGGTCTCGAGCCGCCTTCTTCCGGAGTATCGCGAGTACGAGCGGATGTCGACGACGGCCATCAACGCCTATCTCATGCCGGTCATGGACCGCTACCTGACCGAGCTCGACCGCCGTCTGGGACGGTCCGAGCTCAGGATCATGCAGTCCAACGAGGGCTACATCTCCCCTTCCCGGGCCCGGGTGGAACCCATCAAGACGGCCCTTTCGGGCCCGGCCGGTGGGGTGGTCGCCGCCCGCGCCCTGGCCGCGGCGGCCGGCGTGCCGAACATCATCAGCTTCGACATGGGCGGGACGTCGACCGACGTGTCGCTCATCGAGGGATGCGTCCGACGGACCCACGAGGCGCGGGTCGGGGATTTCCCGGTCCGGCTGCCTATCATCGACATCCACTCGGTCGGGGCCGGCGGCGGCTCGATCGCCGCCACCGACCGGGGCGGCTCGCTCCGGGTCGGGCCCCAGAGCGCGGGCGCCGATCCGGGCCCGGCCTGCTACGGCCGGGGCGACCTGCCGACGGTGACCGACGCCAACCTCTGTCTGGGCCGCCTGGCCCCGGATCTTTTCCTGGGCGGCCGGATGCGGATCTTCCCCGAGAGAAGCCGGGCCGCCGTCGGCTCTCTGGCCCGCCGGATCGGAAAGTCGCTGGAGGAGACGGCCGCGGGCATCATCGCCGTGGCCAACGCAAACATGGAGAAGGCCATCCGGGTTATCTCCGTCGAGCGGGGCCACGATCCCCGCCGCTTCGCCCTGTTCCCGTTCGGCGGGGCCGGCGGAATGCACGCCGTCGAGATGGCCGCCCACCTCGGCATGCCGACCGTCGTCGTCCCCCGCAACGCCGGCGTCCTGTCGGCCTTCGGGCTGCTGGTGGCCGACTCCATCAAGGACTACACGAAGTCCCTGCTGAAGACGGATTCCCAGGTCACCCTGGCCGGGCTCGAAAGGGAGTTCCGGGTCCTCGAAGAGGCCGGCCGCCGGGACATGGCCGAGGACGGCTTCGGCCCCGGCGACGTTGTCGTCGAACGGTCCCTCGACTGCCGCTACGCCGGGCAATCCTACGAGATCGAGGTCCCGTTCCGCAAGGCGGGCACGGCCCGGGAGGCCTTCCTCGAAAACTTCCACAGGCGGCACGAACAGCTCTACTCCTACGGCCACAGGGACAGGCCGGTCGAGATCGTCAACCTGCGGATCAAGGCCGTGGGCGTGGCCCCGAAGATCCCCCTCGTCAAGGATCGGAGGTCGAGGACGGTGGACCCGCGGGCCGTCGTCGGCCGTCAGCCCATGATCTGCGGCGGGGGGAGGCAAGAGGGGGCGATCGTCGACCGTTCGCGGCTCCGGCCCGGCAACGTCGTCCGCGGCCCGGCCCTGATCGCCGACCCCGGGTCGACGACCTATCTCCCGCCGGCCCACGAAGCCCGGGTCGACCCTCATTCCCATCTCATCATCCGCCGGAGGGTCCGGCGATGAGGGCCCCCGCTTACGATCCCATCGAACTCGAGCTCTTCAAGAACGTTTTCGTCGCCGTCTCCGAGGAGATGGGGGCCGTCCTCGGCCGCACGGCCCTCTCGCCCAACATCAAGGAGCGCAAGGACTACTCCTGCTCGCTGTTCAACGACCGGGGAGAGACCTTGGCTCAGGGGTCCTACATCCCCGTCCACCTCGGGGCCATGCCCCTTTCGGTCCAGTCGGCCCTGCGCGCCGCGACCTTCGAGCCGGGCGACCTGGTCATCCTCAACGACCCCTACCGGGGAGGCACGCATCTGCCTGACATCACCTGCATCTCGCCCGTTTTCCTGGACGGCCGTCTCAGCTTCTTTGTGGCCAACCGGGCCCACCACTCCGACGTCGGCGGGATGTCCCCGGGCTCGATGCCCTTGGCGACCGAGCTCTTTCAAGAGGGCCTGATCATCCCCCCGCTCAAGCTCTATTCCGGCGGGCGGATGAACCGCGGGATCTTCGACCTTCTCCTGTCGAACGTTCGGACCCCCGACGAGAGACGGGGCGACCTTCTGGCCCAGATCGCGGCCAACGAGGTCGGTCGGGCGAGGCTCGAGGAAGCGGTGGCCCGGTTCGGCGCCGTCAAGGTCCGGAGGTACGCCCGGCTCATCCAGGATTACACGGAAACATTCCTCCGCCAGACCCTCCTCTCCATCCCCGACGGAACGTACGATTTCCAGGACCGCCTCGACGGCGACGGCATCTCCCGACGCTCGATCAGGATCGCCGTCAGGGTGACCATCCGCGGGGACCGGGCCACGGTCGATTTCGGCGCATCCTCGCCCCAGGTCGAGGGCGGGGTCAACGCCAACCTGGCGGTGACCACGTCGGCCGTTCTCTACGTCTTCCGGTCCCTCGTTGACGAGGACATCCCCTTCAACACCGGTCTGATGAGGCCCCTGGAGATCGTCGCTCCTGCCGGTTCCATCGTCAACGCCGATTTCCCGGCCGCCTGCGCCGGAGGCAACGTCGAGACCTCCCAGCGCATCGTCGACGTCCTGCTCGGGGCCCTGGGCAAGGCCCTGCCCGGCCGGATCCCGGCGGCCAGCCAGGGGACCATGAACAACATCGCCTTCGGCGGCTTCGATCCCTTGAGGAAAAGGGCCTTCGCGTATTACGAGACCATCGGGGGGGGCATGGGGGCCGGGGCGGACCGTGACGGGCTCTCGGGGGTCCATACGCACATGACCAATTCCCTCAACACCCCCGTCGAGGCACTGGAGAACTACCTGCCCCTGACCATCCGCTCCTACGGGCTCCGCGGTCGGTCGGGTGGCCCAGGACGTTTCCGGGGCGGGGACGGTATCGTCCGGGAATACGAGTTCCATGTGCCCGCGGCCCTGACGATCATGTCCGAGCGGCGCCGTTACGCGCCATACGGCTTGCGCGGCGGATCGCCCGGCGCCCGCGGCCGGAACATCCTCCTTTCGAAGGGCCGGCGCACTGTCCTCGGATCGAAAGTCAACGTCAAGCTGGGTCCGGGCGACATCCTGAGGATCGAGACTCCCGGCGGCGGAGGCTCCGGCAGAGCGAAAGGCCGGCGGCCGAAAGGCCCCCGGGGGCCGTCGTCCCGCCGGGCCGTCAAGCCTTCTTGAGCTTGGCCTTCTCGATCAGCAACATGCCCTGGTAGGAGACGTAGTTGAGGAGGATCATGACCCGCTCGCGGTCGCCGATCTCCTTCTGGAAGATGCCTTTCAATCCCTTGAGGGGGCCTTCGACGACCTCGATCTCGTCGCCGACGGCCGGCTCTTCCCCGTACCTTTCGAAGACGATCAGGCCGTCCTTCTCCCGGGCCTTGATGCCGGCGACGATCTCATCGGGGATCGGGGTCGGCCCCTCCTCGCGGCCGACGACCCTCTTGACGCCGCGCGTGTACTTGACCATCTGGTATTGACCCGGAAAATCGAAATAGAGAAAGGCATAGCCCGGGAAGAACGGGCTGACCCGCCCCTCGCGGACGTATTTCGGGCAGTAGACGGTGAACCCCCCCTCCCTGAAGAGGCGCTCGACCTGAGCCTCCTTCTTGGGCTTGGTGTTGATGACGAACCAGTCGGCCATGGGGAGTCCGCCGGTCTACTCGCCGCCCGTCAGGCCGAGCCGGCCGTAGAGGTCGGGGCGCCTGTCCGACAGGAAGTGCCTCCGGGCGTGGCAGGTGAGATTGAGGCCGAGGTCGCAGTCGGCGTAGAGGATGCGGTCGGCGCCGCGCGGAGCCCGGGCGATCGTCCGGCCGTCGGGGTCGACGACGAACGACTCGCCCGAGAACTCCAGGCCGCCCTCGCGTCCGACGCGGTTGACGAGGGCCGCGAAATAGCCGTTCTGGAAGGCGGCCACCTGGAGCTCGGCCTCGAAGAGGCCTTCGGTCCACTCCCCCACCGTCCCGGCTTGAGGGACGACGACGAGCTCGGCGCCCTGGATCCGCAGGGCCCTCATGTATTCGGGAAAGTGGCGGTCGTAGCAGATGGCCACGCCCACCTTGCCGACGGCGGTCGTGTAGACCAACCGGGTGCCCTCGGCCGGCGCGTAATAGCCCTTCTCGTGGAAGCCCGGGCCCTCCATGATGTGGGCCATCCGGGTGGCCCCCAGGAGACGGCCGTCGGCATCGATGACCGGCGAGGAATCGTAGGTCATCCGGCCGTCGCGCTCGAAAACGTTGAGGACGGCCGCCGCTCCCGTCTCCCGGGCCAGCCGCCCGAAGAGATCGGTCGTCGGGCCGGGCACGGGCTCGGCCTCGAGAAGCCTGTCCGGGGCGGCCGGGACGCGGGGCAGGAACGGAGAAAAGGCCAATTCGGCGAAGGCCACCAGGCGGGCCCCGGCGGCGGCGGCCTCCACGAAAGCCCGCCCGCCCCTCTCCCGATTCTCCTCGGGGTCCGGCCCGGCCCGCTGCTGGACCAGAGCGATCTTGAGGCTCAACGACAGGCTTTCTCGACGTCCTCGGGCGTTTTCGGGATGGGCGGCCCGAGGACCCGGCGGCCTTTGTCCGTGACCAGGACGTCGTCCTCGATGCGGACGCCGCCGAAGTCCATGAACTTCTCGGCCTTGTCGTAGTCGATGAAGCTGCGGTGCTTCCGCTCCTTCTTCCAGAGCGCCGCCAGGTCCGGGATGAAGTACAGGCCGGGCTCGACGGTCATGATATATCCGGGCCGCAGCTCGCGGGCCATGCGGAGGTAGGCCAGTCCGAACTGGTCGCTCCTGCGGACCGAGCCGTTGTAGCCGACGTTGTTCTCGCCGAGGTCCTCCATGTCGTGGACGTCCAGTCCCATGTTGTGCCCCAGGCCGTGGGGGAAGAACATGGCGTGGGCCCCCTGGGCGACGGCCTCGGCCGGATCGCCCTTCATGAGCCCCAGGTCCTTGAGGCCCTGGGCGATGGTCGTGGCGGCCTTGATATGGACGTCCTTGAACATGACGCCGGGCTTCATGGCCCGGATGGCCGCCAGCTGGGCGGCCAGGACGATGTCGTAGACGTCCCGCTGGCGGCGATTGAACCGGCCGCCGACGGGGACCGTCCGGGTGATGTCGGAAGCATAGGACATATCGGACTCGGCCCCGACGTCCATGACCAGCATGCGTCCTTTGGCCATGACGTTGCCATGCTCGTGGTTGTGAAGGGTCTGCCCGTTGACGGTCACGATCGGAGGGAACGCCAGCCGGTAACCGCGGGACAGGGCGATGCCCTCCATGGCCCCCGAGACCTCGCGCTCGTAGCGCCCCGGCCTGGCCAGCTTCATGGCCGCCAGGTACATGTCGTGGGTGACCTCGAGGGCCTTCTCGACCTCCCGGACCTCTTCCCTGGACTTGACCATCCGCTGATCGACGACGGCCTTGATGAGCTCCTGGGAGGCCTTGGCTTTGACCTTGCCTTGGGGGACGCCGAGGAGACCGCTGAGGGTCCATGCCGTCTGGGACCGGTACGGGGGAAGATAGTGGACGGGACGCCCTTCGGCCACGGCTTTTCGCACGTAGTCGGCAAAGGCCTTCCGGGGGGCGGTGCGCCTGACCCCGACCTCGCGGGCCCGGTCCCTCATCTTCGGCAGGTGTCCCATCCAGATGATGTCCTCGATGCCGATGTCGTCGCCGAAGAGGATATCCTTGTTCTCGTCGATGTCGACGACGGCCGCCAGCCCGGGGGAGGCCAGCCCGAAGAAGTACAGGAACGAGCTGTCCTGGCGGAACGGATAGGTGTTGGCCGGGTAGTTCATCGGGCACTCCTCGTTGCCGACGAAGACCACGATCCCCCGGCCGACCTGCTTTTTCAGGAGCCTTCGGCGCCGGGCGTAGACATCGGGTTTGAACATGTCGTCCTCCTTGAAGGTTCGAAGAAGGTTTTATAACAGATAACCCGGCGCGGTTCAACTCGCCGCCGGGTTTGAAATGCCGCGGGAGCGGTGATATCATGACCCCCCTCAGGCCCAGTTCAACAACGGAGGAGACGGCATGGGCGGTTTTTTCGGCGTCGTCGGCAGGACGGACGTGGTCCGGGACCTCTTCTACGGGGTCGATTATCACTCCCACCTCGGGACCAAGCGCGGCGGCCTGGCCGTCGGCAACGAGGGCGGCATCGCCCGTTACATCCACAACATCGAGAACGCCCAGTTCCGTTCGAAGTTCGAGGAGGACGTCCGCAAGCTCTGCGGGCCGCGCGGCATCGGCGTCATCAGCGACTTCGAGGACCAGCCCCTGCTCGTCAGGTCCCACCTGGGGCTGTTCTCGATCGCCACCGTGGGCGTCGTCAGGAACATCGACGTCCTTGTCGAGCGGGCCTTCCGGTCCCGGCCCGTCCATTTCTCCGAGATGCGGGGCGGGGCCATCAATCCGACCGAGCTCATCGCCACGCTCATCAGCCAGAAGGGCTCGTTCGAAGAGGGCCTGCAGCACGTCTGGGAGACCATCGAGGGGTCGAGCTCCATTCTCATCCTGACGGAGGACGGGGTCCTGGCGGCCCGCGACAGCAAGGGCCGGACGCCGATCGTCCTCGGGCGCAAGCCGGGAAGCTTCGCCGCGACATTGGAGACCTGCGCCTTCCCTAACTTGGGATTCGAGACCGTCCGGCACCTCGGGCCCGGGGAGATCGTCCGGATCACCTCCGAGGGGTTCGAGACCCTCGTGCCGCCGCGCGACACCCTCCAGATCTGCGCCTTCCTCTGGGTCTATTACGGATACCCCGCCTCGAACTACGAGGGGATCAACGTCGAGGCCGTCCGCAACGCCTGCGGCCAGCTCCTGGCCCAAGGCGAAACGGCCGAGATCGACTTTGTCGCCGGCATCCCCTCCTCCGGCATCGGTCACGGTCTGGGCTTCGCCGCCGAGGCCCACGTCCCCTTCCGCCGGCCCTTCGTCAAGTACACGCCCACCTGGGCCCGAAGCTTCATGCCTCAGAACCAGGACATCCGGGACACCGTGGCCCGCATGAAGCTCATCCCCATCCGCGAGATCATCCAGGGGAAGAGGATCCTGTTCTGCGAGGACTCCATCGTCCGGGGGACCCAGCTCAAGGACACCATCCAGAGGCTCTACGAGTCCGGGGCCATCGAGGTCCACATGCGGCCCGCCTGTCCCCCGCTCGTCTACGGATGCCCCTTCCTGAACTTCTCCCGCTCCCGGACCGAGCTCGACCTGGCCGCGCGCAAGGCCATCCGGGCCCTCGAGGGCCCGGACTTCAGCGATTTTGGGGAGTACACCAAGAACGGCTCCGAAAGATACGAGTCCATGGTCTCCTGGATCGCCCAGAAGCTGGGCCTGACGTCCCTCCGTTACCAGCGCTTGGAGGATCTCGTCAAAGCCATCGGGCTGCCGAAGTCCAAGCTCTGCACCTATTGCTGGGACGGGGTCGACGACACGGCCAAGACGCCGCGGCTCTTCGAGTGAGGGGAAAGAAGTCCTTTCTTCCGTTCGCGGGATCTCGCGGCCATGAAATCGGCCGGCCGGCTTGGAGCCGGACTTCCGGGAAATATCCGCAAGGAGCAGGTGGTTTTTCTCGGGGGGGAACGGACAAAAAAAATGGTAGCGGGGGGTGGATTTGAACCACCGACCTCCGGGTTATGAGCCCGACGAGCTACCAGGCTGCTCTACCCCGCGGTACCGTCCCGTATTATAACAAATCCGCCGGCGATGTCAAAGCCGATTTTTTCAGTCCAGGTCCTTCCCAAGGGTCTCCGGGATCCATATCCAGAGGACGGCCGCGGCCAGGAAGGCCAGGGAGATGAGCGAGAACGAGAAACCGAATCCCCGTGTTTGGGCCAGCGAGCCGACGATGAAGGGCGCCGCGGCGCTGACGATCCTCCCGGTGTTGTATGTGAAGCCCTGGGCCGTGGCCCGGATCCGGGTCGGGTAGATCTCGGCCGTCAGGGCCCCGAACCCGCTGAAGTAACCGGTCCCGAAAAAGGCCACGAAGGGGCCCAGGGCCAGCAGGGCCAGCGGGTCGCGGGTCCGGGAATAGAGGACGACGAAGACGGCGGCGGCGAGGAGGAACGTGACGTAGGTCCTCTTCCGCCCGAAGCGGTCGCCGAGGAAGCCGAACGAGACGTATCCCAGCCACATGCCGACCTGCATGAAGATGACCAGGGCGGACATCAACCCGGGGCCCAAGCCGAGGCCCCCCTGTTCGGCGGCCATGGAGAGATAGGCTGGGATCCAGAGGTTGAGGCCCCACCAGGCGAACAGGGTGCAGGCGTTCATCAGGGTCACCAGCGTGGTCAGCCGGAGCCGTTCCCGGCCGAAGACCTCGGCCAGTCCCGCGAGGCGATCGCCTTCCCGCCGCGCCCGGCGCTGCCTCCAGATCTCGGGCTCCCGGACATGCCTTCGGATCCAAAGGGTGAACAAGGCCGGCAGGACGCCGACGAAGAACACGGCTCTCCATCCCCAGGCCGGAAGGACGACGGCGGCCACGGCGGCCGCGAGGGCATAGCCGATGGCCCATGAGCTCTGGACGAGCCCCAAGGCTTTCCCGCGGTGTTCGCCCGGCCAGGTTTCGGACACGAGCGAGGCCCCGCTGGCCCACTCCCCGCCCATGCCCAGACCCAGAAGGACCCGGAAGACGGCCAGCATGAGGATGCTCGTCGACAGGCCGCAGGCGGCGGTGAAGACGGAATAGATGAGGATGCTGTAGGTCATCGCCGTGCGCCGGCCGTGGCGGTCGGCGACGATGCCGAAGATGAGCCCGCCGATGGCCGAAGCGGCCAGGGTCAGCGAGGCCAGCAGGCCGCCGGTCCCTTTGGCCATGCCGAGGTCGGCCATGACGGAGGCCAGCACCATGGCGTAGAGCATGACGTCGAAGGCGTCCAGCATCCAGCCGAACGAGGCCGCGACAAGGGCCCGGCGGGCGTCGGGTGAGGCGCTCTTCCACCAGTCGAAGCGGGCCATCAGCGGACCCCGACGCCGGCCCAGCGGAGATAGATGAGACACCCCAGTCCGTAGATCATGAAGCCGATGAGGGAGATCAGGTGTCCGGCGCGGGACCTGAAGAGGACCGGGACCAGGAAGACGAGGACGGGGACGGCCACGATGACGGCCCTTGCCCTGACCGTTTCGGCGATGACAAAGGCCCAGACCCCCAGCAGCACGGCGATCCCGATGCCGATGGCCGCGTAGGGGATCTGAGGGACCATAGAGCCGTTTATAGCACAGATCGGGAAAAAAAGAACGGCCGGAGCGGGTCGTAAGCCGAATTCTGTTCCCGCGGGAAAGCGGGCGACGGTCATTTGTCTAGGCCCCGGATCGCTCCGGGGCTCAAGCGGCCGACCCGCCCCCTGGGACGGGCCGTCCCAAAGCGGGGCTCGTTTGGCCTTGCTCCGGATGGGGTTTGCCCTGCCCCCGGCGTCGCCGCCGGGGCGGTGAGCTCTTACCTCGCCTTTTCACCCTTGCTCCCCGGGAAGGCTGCGCCTGCCCCGGAGGGCGGTGTGTTTTCTGTGGCACTTTCCCCCGGTCGCCCGGAGTCGCTGTTAGCGACCATCCTGCCCTGCGGAGTTCGGACTTTCCTCCCCCCCTTCCTTGGCGGAAGGAGCGGCGACCGTCTCGCCCACTCCGGCCGTTATCTTGATGCCGTACTGCTCAAGCTTCTTATACAGGTTGCTGCGCGGCGTGTCAATGTCCCGGGCGGTCTGGGATATGTTCCAATTGTTGGCCTCGAGCTTGGCCAGAAGGAAATCGCGCTCGGCCAGGTCCCGGAACTCGCGGAGCGACTTGATCCCGGAGGCGTCCAACCTCGGGTTCTCGGCGGCCTCCCGGAGCGGAGCGGGCAGGTCCTCGCGGCCGATCGTCTCCCGGTCGGCCATGATCAGCAGGCGCTCGATCGTGTTCTTGAGCTCACGAACGTTGCCCTTCCAGGGATGGCGGAGGAGGGCCTCCATGGCCCCGGCCGAGAACGCCCGGGGCTTGAAGTTGTTCTCCTCGGCGAAGCTCCTCGAAAAGTAGTCGACGAGCAGGGGGATATCCTCTTTGCGCTCCCGCAGCGGCGGCGAATGCAGCGGCACGACGTTCAGCCGGAAAAAAAGATCCTCCCGGAAACGGTCCTGATCGATCTCCGCCTTGAGGTCCTTGTTCGTGGCCGCGAGGACCCGGACGTCGACCTTGGCGATGCGGCTCGACCCGACCTTCTGGACCTCGCCCTCCTCAAGGACGCGCAGGACCTTGGACTGGGTCCGCAGGCTCATGTCGCCGACCTCATCAAGGAAGATCGTGCCCCCGTCGGCCTGCTCGAACTTGCCGGTCTTCTTCTCCGTGGCCCCCGTGAAGGACCCCTTCTCGTGTCCGAACAGCTCCGACTCGATGAGCTCCTCGGGGATGGCCGCGCAGTTGACCTGGATGAACGGCTCCTTGGCCCGAAGGCTGTGGGCGTGGATGGACCGGGCGATGAGCTCCTTGCCCGTGCCGCTCTCGCCGTGGATGAGGACCGTGGCGTTGGTCGGGGCGATCTTGAGGATCTCCTTCCAGAGGTTCTGCATGAGGGGGTGCTGGCCGACGATCTCGTAGCGCTTCTCGGCCTTTTTCTTGAGGTCCTGGCACTCCCGGGCCAGGCTGTTCTGCTTGAGGGCGTTGCGGACGCTCAGCAGGACCCGGTCCCGGTGCAGGGGCTTCTCCAGGAAATCGAAGGCCCCCAGCTTGGTCGCCTCGACGGCCGCTTGGATGGTGCCCTGCCCCGAGATCATGATGACCTCGGGGGAGAACGGCCGCTGTTTGAGCTCGGCCAGGACCTCCAGGCCGCTGCGGCCGGGCATTTTGATGTCCAGAAGGACGAGATCGACGCCGACGGTCTGACGGAGGGCCTCCAAGCCGTCCTCGCCCGAAGAGGCCTCGAACAGCTCATAGCCCTCGTACTCCAGGATCATCCGCAGGGTCTTGCGGATGTTGTCTTCGTCGTCGATGACCAGGATCCTGGCCGCTCTCTCGGCTTTCATCGTCTTGTCCCTCTTTCGCCGGGATTCTAGCACAGTCACCGCCCCGCGGCAAAGCCGGAAAGGGCCGGGGACGCCTGGTCAGGCAGCGGACCTTTGGAGGCCGTCCCGCCAATGTGCTAAACTGGACAGGGAACATGGAAATGAGCCGGACCGTCCGCGAGGGCTCCGTCGGAGCGAGGATCGTTATTTTCTTGGCCGTTCTCCTCTCGCTCCGCGGGCCTCTCGCTTCGCGGGCCGGCCCGGACGACGGAAGCCGCTCCATCCTTCTCGACAACGGGCTCCGGGTCTTCCTCTACGAGAAACGAAGCCTGCCCCTCGTCAACATCGTCATGGCCTTCGACGTCGGCTCCAAGGACGAATCCGATGGGACGAGCGGCCTCGTCCATCTCCTCGAACACTGCGTCCTGTTCCGTGGCACGGCGACCCGCACCGGAGCCGAGGTCACCCGGGACCTTCGGCGCCACGGTGCCTACTTCAACGCCAGAACCGGCCAGGACCTCTCCGTTTTCGAGCTTTCCCTGCCCGCGGAGTTCGCCGAGGTCGGCTTGAGGAATCAGAAAGACATCCTGTTCGGCCTGTCCTTGACCCAGGAGGAGCTCGACCTGGAGAAGGATGTCGTCCTCGAGGAGCTCAGCCAGATGGAGGACGATGCTCCGAGATGGGCCTTGGACCGGGTCCTCCGGGACCTCTTCCCCGGCCACCCCTACGGCCGCTCGGTCTATGGGCGGAGGGAGGTCATCTCCCGAGCCACGGCCGAAGAGCTGCTGGCCTTTCATCGGATGTTCTTCACTCCCGACAACGGGGCCCTGGCCGTCGTCGGGGATTTCCAGGCCGCCGACATGGAGCGGCTGGTTCGGGAGGTCTTCGGTCCCCTGCCCCGCTCCGGGCGGGCCCGGGAGCCCATACCGGAAGCGGCCATCCTCAAAAAGAGCGTTTTTCACCGCGAACGCAAGGATGTCGAGGGAGGAACGCTGGTCATCGGCTTCGTCGCGCCCGGCTTCAATGACCCCGACCAGTACGCCATGGACCTCCTTGTGGAGATCATGGGCCGGGGCGTCCATCCCCTGCTCCCGGCCGCCCTCCAGGCCCAGAGGAACCTCCTCCAGACGATGAGCATGGCCTATTTCGCCAATCGATACGGAGGGGCCGTGGTCATCTCCATGCGCGTCGAGCCCAAGGACCTGAACGTGGCCCGCAATGAGGCCATCGGCTACCTCAAGCGGGCCCACGGCCTGTCCTACTCCAAGTCCGATTATATGGGAGAGGCGGCCTTCACCGCCTTCGACTTCCTGGAAAGCGCCAAGAACCAGATACGGTTCTCGAGCAGCCAGGCCGAGGAGTCGGGCCTGGCCCTGGCCGCCTCTCTGGCCCGCTTCATGGTCCTCAACACCCGAGAGGATCCCGGCCGTTTCCTGGAACGCATCCAGGCGGTCCGGTCGACGGACATCCGGAAAGCGGCCATGAAATACTTCGGTAAGGGGGAGTCGATCTCGGTGGCCGTCCTTCCGGAGCAAGGGGGCCGGGGCCGCAAGTGAAAGCCGTTCGCATCCTCCTCCCGGCCGCCGTCCTCCTGTCCATGCTGTTCGGGGCGGCCGCGGAGGCCCCGCCCCAGCGACTCGAGCGGCCTGAGAGGATCGTCCTGTCCACGGGCGCGACCTGCCTGTATCACCGGGACGACGCCTCGCCGACGACCGTGGTCCAGGTCTTCCTGCGCGGCGGCCGCGGCGCGGTGCCGTCCGGTTCCGACGGGCTGGCGTATCTGGCGACATCCTTGTGCCTGGAGATCCCCGACGAAGGGAAGGTCCGCGATCTCATGGCCCAGGCGACGCGGCTGTACCTGTCGGTCTGGGAGGACTTCTCGATCATCCATCTCGAGTGCCTCTCGGAGAACCTGGACGCCGCGCTCCGCGTGGCCTCGGGCATCATCCAGGAACCGCTCCTGACGGGGATCCGGATCGACCGGACGAAAAGGACGATGATCCTCCGGGGCCGGTCCCAGCAGGACGACGCCGAAACCGTCGCCCGGAACGCCGTCATGCGGGCCCTCTTCGGGGATGGCGGGTACGGAACCTCGGCGTTCGGCAGCGAGGACACGCTGAGGACGCTCGGCCGCAAAGAGGTTGCCGAATTCCGCCGACGCTTCTTCCATCAGGCCGGATTGTTCTTCGCCGTAGGCTCGGACCTCGGGCCGGACAGGGTCCGGGCCCTGCTCGAGGAGCATTTCGACGGCATCCCCCGGGCCGAGCCGTCGGAACTCTCGGTCCAGGCCCCGCGGCTGCCCGAGGACCCGGACATCGTCCTGACCAGGAAGACCAAGCAGACCTATCTGGGCCGGGCGTTCACGCTGCCGGCTCCCGGGCCGGCCGTCTACGCCAAGGCCCTGTTGCTCGAGACCGCGCTTGGCCGCGGGCCCGGTTCCCGCCTCTGGGACCTGAGGGCCACGGAGAAGCTGGCCTACAACGTCAGCGCCCGAACGATCTGGACAAGGGCCTCCGGCGTCCTGGAGGCCTACTTGGAGACCGACACCGCCAAGGCCGGGGAGGCCTCGGCCGCCCTCGACGAAGCCCTGGAGGCCCTCCGCGTCCGGGGGCTTTCGGAGGAGGAGCTCGCCGCGGCCCGGGCCATGGCCGCGGCCCACTTCCTGAGATCCGTCGAGACCAAGCCGGTGAGGACGAGAATGGCGGGGACCTTCGAGGTCCTCGGCCTCGGCGCCGGCTATCTCGCGGACATCTTCGAGGCCCTCGAGGCCGTCACCCCGGACGCCCTGACGGCGTTCATCCAGGACGTTCTCGGCGCCGACAAGGCCCTGCGCATCCGCATCGGCCCGGACGCCGCGGACGGAGAGCGAATCCCTCAAGGAGGCTGATATGTCCCGATTGACGACCGGCGATCTCGTCGACCTCGTCCGCTCCGTCTTTCCCCGGCAAAGCGGGGACCGGGCCCTGGGCGTCCTCGTGGATGTCCCCAGGGAGCCGGTGAGCGACAATCCCGATTGGAAGCGCAGACGGGAGATGGCCGAAGAGTGGGCCGGGGCCCTTAAGGCCGGGGCCTCGGACGTCCCCCTCGAGGCCGTCCAACTTGTCGCCTATCCGGACGCGGGCTCCAACAACGCGGACCTGCCGACCGACGCCACCATCGTCGAGGCCGGCCTGCCCGCCGTCGCCTCCGGGCTCGAGACGGCCGGGCTGCGGCGGCCGTTCCGCTCGGTGTTCGAGAGCGTTCAGCTCTTCTTGGCCCCGACGGAGTATTCGACGACCGCCCCGCTCAAGAACGCGGCCCGGGCGTACGGCTTCCGGGCGGCCACCATGCCGGGATTCTCCGAGAAGATGCTGCCGGCCCTGCGCGTCGATTACGGAGAGGTCGGGCGCCGGGTCGCCCTTCTCAAGGAGCGGCTGGATAGATCGGAGAGCGCCGAGGTCGTCTTCGAGACGGACGGGGGGCGGCTGTGTCCGATGCTGTTCGATCTCCGGTGGCGCGAGGCCCATGAGAGCAGCGGGCGCTTCCCCTCGAAGGGCACGGCCGGCAACCTGCCCAGCGGAGAGACCTACATCGTTCCCTACGAGGGTGAGGGGCCCGAGCCCAGCCGGACCAAAGGGACGCTTCCTGTTCAGCTCGGCGACGAGATCGTCCTGTTCAGCATCGAGGCCAACAAGGCCGTCACGGCCGAGGGCCGGGGGCCGGCCTTCGATGCCGAGGTCGACCATCTTCGACGGGAGCCGGCCTACGGCAATATGGCCGAGCTGGGATTCGGGGTCCTCGGCGATTTCGGCCTCCAGCCCGTCGGGGAGATCCTTCTCGACGAGAAGCTCGGCCTGCACGTGGCCTTTGGGCGAAGCGACCATTTCGGAGGGCGCGTCGGTCCCTCGGATTTCTCGTCCCCGGGCGAGGTCATCCATCTCGACCGGATCTACATCCCGGCCACCCAGCCGCGGGTCCTGGTCCGCTCCGTCGTCCTCCACTACCCGGATGTCCCTCCGGAGCCGATCATCGAGAACGGCCGCTACCTCGTCTTCGGAGGGCCGCCTAGCGGAACTCGGCGCTGACGATGATGATCCGCCCGGGGTAGGTCAGGGTCCCGAGCGGCGTCGTGACCCGCGGCTGAGCGTCGAGCGACAGGCGGGTCGGATCCCCCTGTCCCCCGCCGATGGCCAACGCCAGATCGAGGAGGTCCTCGTAGCGCTTGTCCCCGAAGAACTCGATGAGGTCGACCGACAGGCGGATGGGGATAGTGACCGCTTCGCCCGTCCCGGGGATCTCCATAGGCTGATCAACGTCCCCGGTGACCGTCGGCTTCCCGTCGATGAGCAGCCGGCTTTCGAGGCCCGCAAGGGTGCTCGTCGTCCGGGTCGTCCCGCCCGTGCCGTCGTTGGGATTGAGAGCCAGGACCTCGAGGACCAGATCGGCCTTCAGCCGTTTCTCGGCGAAGGCCTGCATGAGCTTGAGGGCGTCGGTGGCCGAGAACTGACTGAGCCGGGTCTTGCCGGACAGGGGGATCCCGGCCAGCCGGAAGTCGCCGATCCCGCCGATCTTGAATTGGAGCCTCTTCAGGCCGGCCAGGGCGGAAGCCATCTCTCCCAGCGAGGCGCAGCTCTGGACGGCGAAAAGGGCGGCCAGGAGCCCGGCCGCAGCCAGACAGATTTTCGGGGACCCGTGGCGGATGCTCATGGCCGTTTCCTTTCGACGCCGGACTTGCCTCCCCATAGTTATGGCGCGAGACCGGAAATGTCAAGGCCCGGGGGGCGGGATCTTGACAAAGTCCTGACAACTCCGCCATCGGCTCCGGATAGCATGGGAAGGGGCAGAGCGTCCTTTCCTCGCAAGGACGCCTCCAATATGATATATATGGGAACCAGGATGACGGCAGATAGACAAGCTCTTCGTGGATGGACGGCCTTCCATCCCTTTCTCTGGGCCGCCCAACCCGTTCTTTTCCTGTACGCCCGGGCCGTCCATGAGATCTCCCCGGTCAAGGTCCTTGCTCCTCTTGCGGTCAGCCTGACCGCAGCGGCCGTTCTCTGGGCCCTGGCATTCCTGGCGCTCCGGCGCGATCCGGCCAAGGGTGCCTGCCTGGCCTCGATCATGATCCTCCTGTTCTTCTCTTTCGGCCGGATCGTCCAGGTCGCCGAGGATGTCATTCTATCGGTGGGACTGTGGCCGCAGCTGACCGGGATGCATGCCGCCACGCAGACTCTCAGCTTGCAGACGGCGGTCTTGAGCGCCTGCGTCCTGCTGCTCGTCGCCGCCGTCCTGAGGCTCCGCCGGAGGCGGCCGATCTCCCCCCGGACGACGCCGCTGATGGGCTGGACGGCGGCCGCTCTCCTTCTCGTCTCCTGCGGACAGATCGGGCTGGGACTTCTCTCCTCTCCCCCGGCCGGGGTGCCGGCCAAGGAGAGGATCGTCGCGGGCCCGGACTCGAGGGCCGATCGGCCCGATATCTACATCATCGTCGCCGACGGCTACGCCCGCAGCGATGTCCTCAGGGACTTCTACGGCTTCGATAACTCCCCTTTTCTCCAGGCCTTGGAAGGGCTCGGGTTCTCGGTCGCGTCGAAGAGCAGCGCCAATTATCCCTGGACCTTTCTGTCCCTGTCATCGACCCTCAACATGACCCCTCTCACCGACCTCGTCAAGGCGGCCGGCCGGCGGTCCCGGGACCAGCGGCGGCCCCAGGAAATGATCCGGGACAACGCCGTCCTGGCCTTCCTGGGATCGCGGGGCTATCGAAGCGTCCATCTGGCGTCCGTTTGGACGGCCACGCGGAATAACCCTCACGCGGACGTCAACATCGCAGGCCGCGGGCACGTCATGGACGACGATCTCATGAGGGCCCTGGCCGACACCAGCCTGCTGACCCTTTTCGGCGCCGGCCTGAGCAAGGACCTGGCCCTCTTCCATCTCGGGCAGCTCCGCGACCTGGAGGACCAGGCGGACGGGCCGGGGCCCAAAATGGTCTTCGCCCACATCATGCTGCCCCATCCGCCGTACCTCTTCAGAAGAGACGGGCGCATCGCGCCACAGGGCTCGTTCATGGATCACCTGGTCTTCCGAAAGGCCCACTGGCACACGGTCGACGGCTATAACCAGCAGCTGGAATTCCTCAACGGGAAGCTGCTGGCCTTGTTCCGGACGATCCTGAGCTCCTCCCGTGTTCCGCCGATCATCGTTCTCTTTTCCGACCACGGCCCGTTCGTCGACCCTTCCAACGAGGAGCACGTCCAGCGGGCCCGGCTGGCCAATCTGACGGCCGCCTTTCTCCCCGGGGCGCCGCCGGACCTCCTGCCGGAGGATGTGCGTCTGATCAATCTCTTCCCGATCATCCTCAATCACTATTTCGGCACGGCCTTCGAGCGAAGCGCGCGCGACAGGTTCTTCTCGACCTACCGCCGCCCCTACGACCTGGAACCGGTCGGACCCGATCCCTCTCCCTTCGCTTTCGGCACCCCGATCGAGCCCGGATCGGGCGGCAACCGTCAAGCCCGGTCCAAGGGGACGCTCCGCCGGGAGGGCCGCCTTCATCCCTGGCCCGGGGAGAATCCACAAGGACTGAGATCGCCATGATTTCCAGACGACCGAATACCGGGATCTCCCGAAGGACGCTTCTCGCCATGTTCGCCCTCGCCTGCCTGCTGTTCCCGGCCAGGGGCTGGGCTTACATCGATCCCGGGTCGGGGAGCTATCTCCTGCAAGTCATCCTGGCCTTCTTTTTCGGGGCCCTGTTCGTGATGAAGAGCTTTTGGAAGAAAGCGGCCCGCAAGATCGCCGGGCTCATCCGGAAGGAAAAGGCCGATGACCGGCGACCCCCGGATCCTTGAGGGCTCGTTCCGCGACCCCAGCGGCTTCGTGTTCGTCCGGGAGGGAACGGTCTATCGACAGGTCAACCGCCGGTATCAGGCGGATTACGACCGCTTGATGTCCTCCGGCCTCTACGATGAGCTCGTCGGCCGGGGGCTGCTCATCGCCCACCGCGAGACGGCGGATGCCCCCTTCGAATCGTCCTCGGCCTATAAGATCATCCGTCCGGATCCGCTGGCGTTCGTGTCGTATCCTTATGAATGGAGCTTCGGGGCCCTGAAGGAAGCCGCTCTGACGACCCTCAGCGCCCAGCGATCCGCACTGGCCCGCGGCATGACGCTCAAAGACGCCTCGGCCTTCAATGTCCAGTTCTTCGGGGCCCGTCCCCTGCTCATCGACACCCTGTCCTTCGAAACCCTGGCCGAAGGGCGGCCCTGGGCCGCCTACGGCCAATTCTGCCGGCATTTCCTGGCGCCGCTGGCCGTCACGGCCGGCACCGGTCAATGGCTCAACAGCCTCCTGGCCACCCACCTGGACGGCCTCCCTCTTGACATGGCCGCCGCGCTCCTGCCCGTCCGATCACGCTTCCGTCCTTCTCTCCTCTCCCATATCCATTTCCATGCCGCGGCGATCAGGAGAAGCGCCCGTCGCCCGGATCCCTTTTCGGCTCGCCGGCGCCCTCTGATGGGCATGCGGGCCCTCATGGGATTGACGGACCATCTGGAGTCGGCCATCCGTCGGCTGGCCTGGAAAAAGGGCCGGACGGCCGGCTGGTCCGACTACTACGGCCGGACGAGCTATTCCCGGACGGCTTTCGAGGCCAAGAAGGCGTTCGTGGTCCGGGCCCTCGAGACGATCCGCCCCGCGTCGGTCTGGGACCTGGGCGCCAACACCGGCGAATTCAGCCGGTTGGCCTCGGAGCGCGGCATCTTCACCGTATCGGTGGACGGCGATCCGGCCTGTGTGGAGGAGACCTACCGGTCGGCTTGGAACGTCCGGGACGCCAAGCTCCTTCCCCTGGTCGTGGACGTCGCCAACCCGTCCCCCGGTCTCGGCTGGGAAGGCCTCGAGCGCGAGCCGTTCGCCGCCAGAGGCCCGGCGGACATGGTCCTGGCCCTGGCCCTTGTCCACCACCTCTCGATCTCGAGGAACATCCCATTGGCCAAGGTGGCCCGGTTCCTCGGCCGCATCTGCCGGTGGCTGGTCATCGAGTTCGTGCCCAAGGGCGATCCGCAAGTGGACGAGATGCTGGCCCTGCGCGAGGACATTTACGAGGACTACACGGAACGATCCTTCGAATCGATCCTGGGCCGGTCTTTCGAGATCGTCGGCCAGGAAAGGATCCCTGAAACGCCGAGGACGCTCTACCTGATGAAGAACCGCTCCGGGAAGGCGGCCGCGGCGCCCTCCCCCGGGGATCGCTGACCGGGCCGCCTGCGAAAAAAGGGCCCCGGCTCTTTCCGCTCCGCTCCTCCCGTCTACTCGGCCATCTTCTTGTAATCGGCGTAGCGCTTTTTGGCCAGCTCGGCGGCCTCTGCGAAAAGCTCCTTGGCGATCTCGGGGAACTCCTGGGTGAGCGCCCGGTAGCGGATCTCGTTCTTGAGGAAGGCCTCATATTCGAGCTTGGGCTCCTTCGAATCGAGCTGGAGGGGGTTCTTGCCTTCTTTGGCCAGAAGAGGATTGTAGCGGTAGAGGATCCAGTAGCCCGAATCCACGGCCAGCTTCTGGGAGGCTTGGGACTTGCTCATGTCGATGCCGTGGTTGATGCAGGGCGAGTAGGCGATGATAAGCGACGGGCCGGGGTAGGATTCGGCCTCGATGAAGGCCTTGAGGCACTGATTCATGTTGGCGCCCATGGCCACCGAGGCGACATAAACGTATCCGTAGCTCATGGCCATGCGGCCCAGATCCTTCTTGGCCGTCCTCTTACCCGAGGAGGCGAACTTGGCCATGGAACCGAGCGGGGTGGCCTTGGAAGCCTGGCCGCCCGTGTTGGAGTAGACCTCGGTGTCGAGGACGAGCAGGTTGACGTTGCGGTTCATGGCCACGACGTGGTCGAGGCCGCCGTAGCCGATGTCATAGGCCCAGCCGTCGCCCCCGATGCACCAGATGCTCTTCTCGACCAGGAAGTCCTGGAGCTCGGCGATCTTGGTCAGGTAGGGCTTGGCTCCGTCGGCCTTGGCCAGGGCTTTGGGCAGGGCCGTCAGGACGGCCTTGGCCGCGGCCTTAGCCTCCTCGCCCGTGTTCTTCCAGGCGCTTTTCATCCGGCCCAGGGCTTCGGTGAGCTCGGGGATCGTCCCGGCGGCCAGGGCCGCCTCGATGGAGCCGGCCAGGAGCCGGCGGGCGGCGTCGACGGCCAGGCGCATGCCGAATCCGTACTCGGCGTTATCCTCGAACAGGGAATTGGCCCAGGCCGGGCCCTTGCCTTGCGCGTTGACGCAGTAGGGCGACGTCGGGAACGTGCCGCCGTAGATCGAGGAGCAGCCCGTGGCGTTGGCGATGATCATCCGGTCGCCGTAGAGCTGTGTCGCCAATTTGACGTAGGGCGTCTCGCCGCAGCCGGCGCAGGCGCCGCTGAACTCGAACAGCGGGCGGAGGAACTGGCTTCCTTTGAGGGTCTCGATCCGGGCGCCGTCGATGACGTTGTCCGGCAGGCGGTCGAAGAACTCGGTCTTGGCCGTTTCGCCCGCCGCCCGCTCCTCCTCGATAGGGACCATGACCAGGGCCTTGGTCTTCGAGGGGCAGACCTCGACGCAGGAGCCGCAGCCGACGCAATCCTCGACGTAGCACTGAACTCGGAACTGAAGTCCGCGGTCGTTCTTGGTGGTCGATTTAAGGACGTCGAAGCCGTCGGGGGCCCCCTCGAGATCGGCCGGGGCGATCTGCTTGGACCGGATCGAAGCGTGAGGGCAGACGAAGGAGCACTGGTTGCACTGGATGCAGTTCTCGGGCAGCCATCTCGGGACCTCGACGGCGATGCCGCGCTTCTCGAGACGGGAGGTGGCCGTCGGGATGGCCCCGTCGAGGGGCATCTTCGAGACCGGCAGGCCGTCGCCCTTGAACCGGGTCACGGGATCGATGACCTCCCTGGCGAACTCGGAGGCGTCGTCGGGGACGATCTTGATCCGCGGGGCCGACTTCGTGATCCGGTCCGGGACGGGGACCTCTTCCAGGGCGTCGCTGCTGCGGTCGACGGCGTCCCAGTTCATCTGAACGACCTCTTGGCCCTTGCGGCCGTAGGTCTTCTCGATGGCCTTCTTGATGAGGGCGATGGCTTCGTCCTCCGGCAGGACGCCCGAGAGCTTGAAGAAGCAGGCCTGCATGATGGAGTTGATGCGCAGGCCCAGGCCGAGCTCGCCGGCGATCTTCAGGGCGTCGATGTTGAAGACCTTGATCTTCTTGTCGATGATCGTCCGCTGCATGTCCTCGGTCAAGTTCTCGAAGACCTCCTCCTTCTTCCAGTTCGAGTTGATGAGGAAGGTCCCTTTCTCGCGGATGCCCTCGAGGATATCCAGGCGTCCGATGTAGGACGGCTTGTGGAGGGCAACGAAATCGACCGTGTTGAGGAAGTACTGAGACTTGATGGGGTTCTTCCCGAACCTGAGGTGGGAGATGGTGATGCCCCCGGACTTCTTCGAATCGTACTGGAAGTAGCCTTGACCGTAGAGCTCGGTGTGGTCGGCGATGATCTTGATGGAGTTCTTGTTGGCGCCGACGGTGCCGTCGGAGCCGTAGCCCCAGAACTTGCAGCGGACGGTCCCCGGGGGCTCGGTCTCGAGGACGGGCCCGACGGGGATCGACGTCCCGGCCAGGTCGTCCGTGATGCCCACGGTGAAGCCTTGGGTGGCCTTTCCGTCGAGGTGGTCATAGACGGCCTTGACCATGGCCGGCGTGAACTCCTTGGAGGACAGGCCGTAGCGGCCCCCGATGACCTTGATGGGCCGGCCGGCGAGGGACAGGGCGACGTCGAGGTAAAGCGGCTCGCCGATCGAGCCCGGCTCCTTGGTCCGGTCGAGGACGGCGACCTTGCGGGTCGTCGCCGGAAGGGCCGCGCCGAGGGCGGCGGCGTCGAAGGGACGGTAGAGACGGACCTTGACGAGTCCGAGCTTGGCGCCCTTGGCGTTGAGGAAATCGATGGTCTCTTCGGCCGTCTCGGCGCCCGAGCCCATCATGACGATGACCTTCTCGGCGTCCGGCGCCCCGAAGTAGTCGAACAGATGATAATGACGCCCGATGGCCTTGCCGACCTTGTCCATGTAATGCTGGACGATGGCCGGGCAGTCGGCGTAGTGGCGGTTGACGGTCTCCCGGCCTTGGAAGTAGACGTCCGGGTTCTGCTGGCCGACCTTGATGACGGGCCGCTCGGGATTGAGCGACCGGCGCCGGAAGGCCTCCAGATGCTCGGGCTCGAAGAGCCCGGCCAGGGTCTCATAGGGGACGACGTCGACCTTCTCGACGACGTTCGAGGTCCGGAACCCGTCGAAGAAATGAACGAACGGGATGCGGGTCCGCAGGGTCGCGAGATGGGCGACGATGGCCAGGTCCTGGGCCTCCTGAACGGAGCCGCCGCAGGTCAGGGCGAAGCCCGTGTTGCGGGCGGCCATGACGTCGCTGTGGTCGCCGAAGATGGACAGGGATTGGCAGGCCAGGGAGCGGGCCGAGACCAGAAAGACCGTCGGCAGCATCTCTCCGGCTATCTTGTGCATGTTCGGCAGCATCAGCATCAGGCCCTGGGAGGCCGTGAAGGTCGTCGTCAGGGCCCCGGCCGAGAGCGCGCCATGGACGGCGCCAGAGGCGCCGCCCTCCGATTGCATCTCGACGACATCGACCGTCTGGCCGAAGATGTTCTTGCGGCCCTTGGCCGACCACTCGTCGGCCAGTTCGCCCATCGTCGAGGAGGGCGTGATCGGGTAGATGGCCGCGACCTCGGAGTAGGCGTAGGATACGTGCGTGGCCGCCGTGTTCCCGTCGATCGTCTGCATGTCTTTTTTCATGTATGACTCCTTGTGCCGCCCGCGCGGCTTTTTTTCGGGCTACTCCTTGAGCTCCGTGCGCCCTTCCAAGGCCCTTTTGATGGTCACTTGGTCGGCGAAGTCGAGGTCCGAGCCCACCGGCAGGCCCATGGCCAGGCGGGTGATGCGGACCCCGTGGTCCTTGAGGTACCGCAGGAGGAGGTGGGCCGTGGCCTCCCCTTCCGCGGTCGGGTTCGTGGCGATGATGATCTCCTTGAACGCCCCGGCCTCGACCCGGCGCACGATCTTCTCCAGGCGGAGCTCGTCCGGGCCCCGGCCCTTGAGAGGGGCGAGCGGGCCCAGCAGGACGTGGTAGCGGCCGTGGAAGGCCCCGGTCTTCTCTATGGAGGAGATGTTGAACGGCTCCTCGACGATGCACAGGGACTCGTCGGACCGCCGTCCGTCCGAGCAGATCAGGCAGGGTTCGACATGGGTGATGTTGTTGCAGATCGAGCAGGTGAAGATCCGCCTCTTGGCCTCGCGGATGGCCTCCGCCAGCCGGTCGGCGTCCTCGGTCGGCAGGCCGAGGAAATAGAAGGCCATCCGCTGGGCGGTCTTGGCCCCGATGCCGGGGATCCGCCTCAATTCCTCGATGAGGTCGTGGAGGGGTTGGGCGTATTCGAACATCAGAACAACCCCGGGATCTTCAGGCCGCCGGCCAGGCCGCCCATTTTCTGAGACAGGGCCTCGTCGACCTTGCGCGAGGCGTCGTTCGCGGCCGCGACGATGAGGTCTTGGAGCATCTCGACCTCGCTCCGGTCGATGACCTCGGGCTCGATGTGGACCGTGAGGAGGTTCTTGTGGCCGTCCATGACGACCCGGACCATGCCTCCGCCGCTCGATCCTTCGACGCGCATGCCGGCCATTTCCGTCTGCAGGCGCTCCTGCATGTCCTTGGCCGCTTTCATCATCTTCTGGAGATCCATGACGTTCTTCATCTCCCCTCCTCATCCTCGGGGGGCGTCGGGCCCGGAGCCTTGTCGCGGGCCTCCCGGACGGGGTCGGCCGCCAGGACCTGGGCCTTGAAGGTGTTCATGAAGAACTGGACGGCCGGATCCTTGAGGGCCGAGTCGATCTCCCGGCCGGGGGGCGGTGGCGGGGTGGGCTCGGCCCCTTGCTCCGAAAAGCGGACGGACATCCTTCGGCCGGCGGCCTCGGCCACGGCCTTCTCGACGGCCTTGAGGTCCTTGTCCTGGATGCTGGCGAAAAAGCCCTTGCCCCGCTCGAACAGGACGTCCAGGACATCCCCCTGGACGCGGGCCGAGGAGTACTGCGAAAGGAGCGCGGCCAAAGGCCCTTTGTCCCCCGCCAGGCGCTCGAGGGCCCGTGAGAAGAGGTCCTTCGCCGGAGGGGCGGAAGCCGCGGGGCGGGGAACCGTCGGGACGGAGGCCGGTCCCGGATTCGGGGTGGGGCCGGGGCGTGGGGCCTGGGTGGCCGGCCCGGCCGGACGAACGGTCTCGGTGCCCTTAAGGGCATCGATCTCCCGGATAAGCTCCTGCAGCGGGACGATCTTGCGGAAATGGCAGAGCCGGATGAGGAACGTTTCCACGTAGATCCGGGGGACCGCCGAGTACTTCAAGCCGGCCTCGGCTTGTTGGAGGGCGGTCAAGTAGCGCAGCAGATCCTCCGGCGTGGCCTTGTCGGCCTGATCCCGGAGGGCCTGGATCTCGTCGGGTCCGGCCGGCAGAAGGTCCTCGGGCCTCTTCACGGAGCGGACGAGGAGCAGGGCCCGGAAATGCTCGATGAGCTTGCCGAAGAAGGTCCGGAGATCGTGGCCGGAGGACACGACGCTCTCGACCAGCCCGAAGATCCCCTCGGGGCGCTCTTCGAGAACGGCCGAGGAGACGCCGAACAGCAGGTCCTGCGCGATGACACCGAGGATGGTCCGCAGGTCGTCTTCCCCGATGTGGTCGCCGCTGAAGGCCACGGCCTGGTCGAGGAGGCTCTGGGCGTCGCGCATGCTGCCGTCGGCGGCCTCGGCGATGAGGGCCAGCCCGGCGGGAGAGACGGTGATGGTTTCCCGCTTGGCGATCTCCATGAGGTGATTGATGATGTCGCGATGGGCGATCTTCTTGAACTCGAAGTGCTGGCAACGGGAGACGATGGTCGCCGGGACCTTGTCGAACTCCGTCGTGGCGAAGATGAAGACCGTGTTCGGCGGCGGCTCCTCGAGGGTCTTGAGCAGGGCGTTGAACGCGTGCGTCGACAGCATGTGGACCTCGTCGATGATGAGGACCTTGTACCGGGTGTAGACGGGCTTGTACTTGACGGTCTCGCGGATGGGCTCGATGTCGTCGACCTGCCGGTTGGAGGCCCCGTCGATCTCCAGGACATCGATGGCCTTCTCTTCGAAGATATCGGTGCAGAACTTGCAGACGTTGCATGGGTGAGGGGTCGGTCCGTCGACGCAGTTGAGGGCCTTGGCCAGGATGCGGGCAACGGTCGTCTTGCCCGTGCCGCGCATGCCCGAGAAGAGGTAGGCCTGGGCCACCCGGCCCGACGAGATGGCGTTCTGGATGGTCCGGACGACGGACTTCTGGCCGACGACCTCCTCGAAGGTCTGGGGCCTGTATTTCAAGGCGAAGATCTTATAGGACATGGGTTTCGGCCGCTCTTCGAACGTCGGGAACGGGTCAGATCCCCGAAAAAGTAAAGATTATCTTAGCACAAACGGGGGAAATAGCAAGAAAAACGGATATAATGGGCGCCGTGAACCCGCGCCGGCGAAGCCTTTGGGAGATCCATGCCGCCGTTCTGCTGTTCGGCTTCCCCGGCCTGTTCGGGAAATGGCTGCCCCTCTCCCCTCCCCTGATCGTCTTCGGACGCGTCCTGTTCGCCGCTCTGGCCCTGGGGGCCGTCCTGGCCCTCGGCCGGAGATCCTTCCGCGTTCCGTCCCGGCGCGACGCCGGTCTGCTCGTCCTCTGTGGGGCCCTCCTGGCCCTTCACTGGACGCTGTTCTTCCAGTCCGTCCGGATCTCCACGGTAGCCGTCGGGCTCCTGTCGTATTCGAGCTTCCCCGTCTTCACCGTTTTTCTCGAGCCTTTCCTGCTCGGCGAGCCGCGGGACCGGAGAAGCCTGGGCTTCGCCCTGCTCTGCGTCCTGGGAGTCGCCCTCATCGTCCCCGGCTTCGACCTCAACGACTCGACCTTCCGAGGGGTGCTCTTCGGCTTGGGCGCGGGGCTGACGTTCGCCGTCCTTTCGATCGTCAACCGCCGGCTCGTCCGCACCCATTCGAGCCTGAAGATCGCCTTCTATCAGGACCTCGTGGCCATGCTCTTCCTTGTTCCGGTCGCGGCCATGTCCCCTCCGGATATCTCGGCCCGGACGCTGGGCCTCCTCGCCCTGCTGGGGGTTTTCTGCACGGGGCTGGCCCACACCCTGTTCATCAAGGGAATGAACCACGTCGGGGCCCGGACGGCCAGCATCCTCAGCTCCCTCGAGCCCGTCTACGGGATCCTTCTGGCCCTTGCGTTCCTCGGCGAGGTCCCTGCGCTGCGCACGGTCGCCGGGGGGCTCTTGATCCTGACCGCGGCCGCGGCCGTGACGGCCCGGGCCGGGCGGCCAGCCTAGAGGCCGTCCTTTTTCCTTATGGTCGTCGGGCGCTTCTTGGTCTTCTCTTCCTCTTCCTTCTGTCTCTTGGCGAGCTCGGCTTTCTCCTGGGCGTGCTTCTTCTTCAGCTCCCCGATCTTGGACTGGACCTGCTCCTCGACCTTTCGGCGGTTCTCGCGATTCTCGACGGCCTTGATCTCGTCGGCCGCCCTGCGCCGGATCTCGCTGATCTCGAGCTCCTGGCTCTCTTCCATGAGCTTCTTTTCCTGTTCATGGACCCGGCGGAGCAAGACGCTCTCCTCGCCGGCGGGAGCCTCGCGAACGACCCGCCTCGTGCGCTCGGATTCGAGCCGCTCGGCGGCCTGGTCGGCCCCGACGACCTGCTTGGGCCGGGCCAGCTCGTTGCGGGAGACCTCCGGCCGGTAGACGACGACCTCCTGGCCGGACGAACGGACGTCCTCGGGACGGCTGCCGTCCTTGAGAGCCGCTTTGATGACCGGAGTGTTCGTTTCGCGCCGGACGTGATCGAGCCCCACGCCCTCGTTGAAGACCCGGTCGTTCCGGACGTCGATGTTCACGTGAACGACCGTGAGGTTGATGATGGTCGTATTCCTCTCATAAGGCAGGGTCCAGCGGTCCAGGGAACGGTCCATGAAATTCCGTCCCCGGACGAAGACCCAGGAGTTGGGAGGGATGTTCCAGTCCCGCCTGCCGAAACCCCGCCCCGGGTGGAAATCCACCCCGGGAGGCAGCGGCGCCCATCCGATGTGGCCGCCGCCCCATCTCCAGCCGACCCAGGCCGGTCCCCAGACGATGTCCGGGACCCAGAACCAGCCGATGCGGCGGTCCCAACCCCAGCGGCCGTAGTGGAACGCGATCCACCCCCAGCGCTCGATCGACACCCAGGTCCAACCGTGATCGGTCCAGGCCCAATGACCCCGCGTGTACGGGCGCCATCTGGACCCGACGTCGCGAGGGACCCAGACATGCCCATACGGCGAGTAGGACACCCAGAGCCCGAAGGGCTGGAGGTATTCATAGAAATAGGAAATATCCATCCGGCTGACATACGATCGGGAAGGCTCATACGGCCGGCGTTGAGGCGGCGGGGTGCGCGTCCCGTCGTAGGGAACGTAGATGTAGCAGGCCGTGCCCGCCATGACGATGAGGACCAGGATCCCGAGCAGCTTTTTCATTGGCTCCTCCTATCGACTCATTGAGCAAGAGCCGTGCCAAATCCGCAACAGGCGCGAACCTTGCCGCGGCCTGTCCTCAAAACAGGACGGCTTGGGTGACAGGCCTCATGAATTAGTCGGGCCTTAGGCCAGCCGCTTGAAGACCGTCCTTATCCGCTTGAGGGCCCAGTTCAGGTCCTTTTCCCTGATGATGAGCGGAGGAGCCAAGCGGATGACGTGATCGTGGGTCTCTTTGCAGAGCAGCCCTTCCTTCATCAGTTCCTCGCAAAAGCGCCGCGCGCCCCCGGCCTCGGGCTTGAGCTCGACGCCGATGAGCAGACCCCGCCCCCGCACTTCCTTGATGTGCCGGCTCCGAAGGCGGGTGAGCTTGTCCATGAAGGAGCGGCCGCGCTCGGACGCGTTCTGGATAAGGTTCTCCTCGAGGATGACCCGCAGGCTCTCCCGGGCGACGGCGCAGCCCAGGGGGTTGCCGCCGAAGGTCGACCCGTGCTCTCCCGGCTTGAAGAGCCCCAGGATCTCCCGGTCGGCCAGGACCGCGGAAATGGGGTAGCAGCCGCCGCCGAGCGACTTGCCGATGATGACGATGTCGGGCCGGACGTCGTCGTACTCGCAGGCGAAGAGCTTGCCGACCCGGCCGAGGCCGGTCTGGATCTCGTCGGCGATGAACAGAACGTTGTTCCTCCGGCAGATCTCGGCGGCCTGCTTGAGGTAGCCGTCCGGCGGGATGAGGATGCCCGCTTCGGCCTGGATGGGCTCGACGAGGAAGGCCGCCGTGGCCGGCGTGATGGCCTTCTCCAGGGCCTCGACGTCTCCGAAGGGGATGACCGTGAAGCCCGGCGTGAAGGGCCCGAAGTCCTGTCGATAGAGAGGCTCGGTCGAGAAGCTGATGGCCGTCACCGTGCGGCCGTGGAAATTGTTCGCGCAGACGATGATCTCAGCCTGGTCCTGGGGGACGCACTTCTTCTGATAGGCCCACTTGCGGGCCGTCTTGACGGCCGTTTCGACGGCTTCGGCCCCGGAGTTCATGGGCAGGACCATGGAATAGCCCGTCAGATCGCAGAGCTCCTTGGCCAGCAGGGGCCACTGATCGTTCCGGAAGGCCCTCGAGGTCAGCGTCAGGCGCCGGGCCTGCTCGATGAGGGCCTTGACGATCCGGGGGTGCCGATGGCCCTGGTTGACGGCGGAGTAGGCGCTGAGGAAATCAAGGAATTTCCGGCCCTCGACGTCGTACATCCAGATGCCTTGGGCCTTGGTGGCCACGATGTCCAGGGGATGGTAGTTGTGGGCACCGTAAACATCTTCCAGATGAATGAGGTCTTTGCTATCCATATGGCGACTCCTTAGACGACGAATTCACCGGGCCGGCCGCGGCGGGATGGCGGAGAGGGCGGGATTCGAACCCGCGGTGCACCTTGCGGCACACACACGCTTTCCAAGCGTGCTCCTTAAGCCACTCGGACACCTCTCCGTTTCCGAAAAGCCCGGAGCGGAAGCCGCTCCGGCGCGGACACAAACGTATCAAAAAAGGTCCGCGAGGTCAATCGGAGCGGGCCTTCCCCGCCGCTTCACGAAGGGTCCCTGTAGATGTTGATGATGTCCTTGAGCAGCGCGGCGGCGGCACCCCGCGGGTTGGAGCGGCCGCCCGTGACCGTCACCGTCCCCATCGAGTCCGTCAGGAACGAGATGCCTTTCTCCGTACCGTTGACGTGGAAGAGCGGGTGGGTCGGGTCGAGCAGGGACGGCCGGACCTCGAGGCTCCATCGCCCGCCCTTTCTCCCGGGTGCCGCCGTGGCCAGCAGCTTGACGGCCCTTCCCTCCCGGACGGCCGACCGGACGAGGTCCGCCGAGAGGCCGGCGATCCCTTTGACGTGGACGTCCCGGAGCGCATAGTCGGCGTCGAGGCAGGCGTTGGTGATCAGCAGGATCTTGGCGGCCGTGTCCCAGCCTTCGACATCGTTGGCGGGATTCGGCTCGGCGATGCCCTTGTCCTGGGCCTCCTGGAGGGCTTCGCCGTAGTCCAGGCCCTCGGCCATCCGGGTCAGGATGTAGTTCGTCGTCCCGTTGAGCAGCCCTTGGATGCCCTCGATGCGGGCCCCGGCCAGCGAGATGGTCCCGACGTCCAGCGTCGGCAGGGCGGCCGCCGTGGCCCCGCTGAACCGGAGAGACACGCGGTTCTCGGCAGCCAGGTCCTTCAGCTCACGGAAGCCGACGACCAGGGCTCCTTTGCTGGCGGCCACGGCGTGCCAGCCATGGCGAAAAGCCTCGGACAGGTAGGAGAATCCGGGTTCGCCCGTCTCCAGGTTCGACAGCGTGCATTCGACGAGGCAGCCCCCGGCCGGCCCTTCTTCGAGGATCCGGCGCACGGTCATCCCTTCCCGCCAGGCCGGGTTGCCCGAGGTCCAGAGCGTCCCGCCACGGGAGATCTGACGGACCTCCAAGGCCCCCCCCGTGTGGAAGCATCCGTCGGCCTTGGCCACGGCCACCACCTCGGGCTCGATCCCGTATCGACGGCCGATCTCCTGCCGTTTCTCCTGCAGCAGCGATACGAAGGCCCTTCCGACATGGCCGAAGCCCGTGACGACCAGCGGCACCGGTCTCATCTCTTCTCCTCCGGCCCGCGGCGGCGGGCCATGACCACGGAATGGGAACATGGCGGAGAGGGCGGGATTCGAACCCGCGATCCCGATTGCTCAGGATAACGGTTTTCGAGACCGTCGCCTTCAACCACTCGGCCACCTCTCCGCAAGGACGGTCGCTCGAAGGTTGTGCATTATACCCGAATTCGACGGCCGTGAACAGCCGCCTCGGACCGGCCGCCGCCCGGCTTCACCTGCGGGGACGGCGCCGGGCCCGGAAGAAGCCGCGGATGGCCGCGGCACACTCCTCGGCCAGCACGCCGCCGAGGATCTCGGGACGATGATTCGTCCTGTCGAACGGGAAGGCCATGATGGAAGAGACGGCCCCCGTCTTGGGATCGAGGGCGCCGAAGACGAGGCGCCGGACGCGGGCCTGGACGACGGCCCCCAGGCACATCGCGCAAGGCTCGATCGTCACGAATAGGGCGCAGTCCGGCAGCCGGTAGTTCGCGCTCTTGCGCGCGGCCCGGCGCAGGGCGACGATCTCGGCGTGGGCCGTCGGGTCGGATCGGCCGACGGAGGCGTTCGACCCCCGGGCGATGATCCGCCCGTCCCTGACCACGACGGCCCCCACGGGGACCTCGCCCGCGGCGGCCGCCTTGGCCGCCTCGCGGAGGGCGGCCCGCATGAACGCCTGGTCGTCCCGGACGGAGTGGGGTGGCATGATGTACGGATTCTACTCCGAGCGGAGGGGGCCTGACAAGCCTGTTCCCTTGCCCGACGAGAGGGCTTATAATGCGGATGAACGACCCTCAAGGAGCTCGAACGATGGACAGGCTCATGTGCCTGCAGTGCGGCCTTGTCGAAGGCCCGGACGCCGATCCGCTCTTTTGCCCGTTGTGCGGCGAACCCCTCTTCGTCGCTCCCCGGCCGGGCCGGCGCGCCCTGCCCGGACCGGGGGCGGGAACGGGGCTCGATCGGTTCATCGACTTCCTGCCGCTCGCGTCCATCGATCCCGGTCTGAGCCTGGGCGAAGGGCAAACGCCCCTTCTCCGCTTGAGCCGGATGGGCTCCAGGCTCGGTGTCCCCCTCCTCTATGCCAAGGACGAGACGCGCAATCCCACCGGCAGCTTCAAGGACCGGGGGACCGCCGTGGTCGTTCAGAAGGCCGTCTCCTCGGGGGCCCGGCGCATCGGGACGGTCTCGACCGGGAACATGGCCGTCTCGACCGCCGCCTATGGGGCCCGGGCCGGCCTGGAGACGTTCATCCTTCTCAAGGAAGGGACTTCGGATGTCACCCTCCGCGCGGCCGGCCTCTACGGCGCGCGGCTGGTCATTGTCGCGGGGGACTATGGCCGGCTTTACGCCTTGAGCCTCGAGATCGGACGCTCCCTGGGCATCTCGTTCTTCAATTCCGTCGATCCCTACCGCGTCGAGGGATACAAGGCTGCGAGCCTGGAGATCTTCCTGCAATTGGGCCGCCGGGCTCCCCGCTTCATCGTTGTGCCCGTGAGCTCAGGCGGCCATCTCCTCGGCCTCATGAGGGCCTTCGAGGACCTCGAGAGGGATGGGGCCATCCGCGGCTTTCCGCGCTTCGTCGGGGTCCAGGCCGAAGGGTGCGCGCCCCTGGTCAGGGCTTTCGACGCCGGCCGGACGGCGTACGAGCGGCTCGACAGGGCCCGGACACTGGCCCATGCCATCTCCAATCCCGCCCCCCCGGCCGGAAATGCCGTCCTGCGGATGATACGCGAAAAGGACGGCCGCCTCATCTCCGTCAGCGATGAGGAGATGCTGGAGGCCCAGAAAGACCTGGCCGACGCCGAGGGCATCTTCTGCCAGCCGGAGTCGGCGGCGGCCGCGGCCGCCCTGCGCCGAATGGCCGTCCGAGGAGAGATCGGGCCCGGCGAGGACGCCGTCCTGGTCTTGACGGGAGGGGGGCTGAAAGCGCTGCAAGTCCTTGAAAAGCATGCCTTGCGGACCCATGAGGCCCCCCTATCAGGCCTGGCATCGAAACTTCGCGACCTCATCGGCCCGGAAATGTGATATCATGAGGTCATCGGGCCTGGGGGTCCACCGGGGCGGGTTCCGTCCCCCCCAAGGGTTCCTGCAGAGGCGAAGGCAAGCAGCGCCGGGCCCATAATCCAGAGGAGAGGTGACCATGGCTTACGATTTTCAGACATTCCGCAGGCCCGAGCTGCCGAAGATCCCGACCAAGACCATCAGGATCGTCATCCTGGCGCTCGTCGCGATCGTGGTCCTGGCCGGGTCCTTCTATCAGGTCGGGCCCGAGGAGATCGGCGTCATCCTGAGGCTCGGCAAGTTCGTCCGGACGACGGAGCCGGGGCTGCATATCAAGATCCCCCTGGGCATCGAACGTCTGACCCGGGTGCCCGTCGAGCGGCAGCTGAAGATGGAGTTCGGCTTCCGGACCGTCCGGCCGGGCATCCGGTCGGAGTACGCGACACCGGCCGAGGCCCGCGGCGAGGCCGTCATGCTGACGGGCGATCTCAACGTCGTCGTCGCCGAGTGGATCGTCCAGTACAAGATCAAGAACGCCTACAATTACCTGTTCAAGATGCGCCACGCCGAACGGACCTTCCGGGCCATGAACGAGGCCGTCGTCCGGCGGGTCGTCGGGGACAGCTCGGTCGACGAGATCCTGACGGTCGGCCGGGCCCGCCTGGCCCTCGAGGCCAAGGCCGAGCTCCAGACGCTGTGCGACGATTATGAGATCGGCATCGACGTCAACCAGCTCATCTTCCAGGACGTCAATCCCCCCGATCCGGTCAAGCCGTCGTTCAACGAGGTCAACGAGTCGATCCAGGAAAAGGAGCGGAAGATCAACGAGGCCTGGTCGGAGTACAACAACGTCGTTCCCCGGGCGGCCGGAGAGGCGGAGCAGACCATCCGCATGGCCGAAGGCTACGCCACCGAGCGCGTCAACAACGCCCGTGGCGACGCCGAGAGGTTCATCGCCGTCTACCGTGAGTATGCCAAGGCCCCCGTGGTCACCCGGAAGCGCCTCTACCTCGAGGCCCTCAACGAGATCCTGGCCAACATCGACCGCAAGGTCGTCTTCGACCAGAGCCAGAAGAACGTCCTGCCCCTCCTGAACCTGGGCGAGGAGGTCAAGAAGTGAAAAAACAGCTGACACTGCTCATCGCCGGGATGGTCGGCCTGCTGCTCCTCCTCGTCCTGGCCGACGCTATCTATATCGTCACCGAGACCGACCAGGTCATCATCACCCAGTTCGGCGAGCCCAAGGGCGGCGCCGTGACGACCCCGGGAGTGCACGTCAAGCTCCCGTTCATCCAGAAGACGCACTTCTTCGAGAAGCGCTGGCTCGAGTGGGACGGCGATCCCAATCAGGTGCCCACCCGGGACAAGAAATACATCTGGATCGACACCTACGGACGCTGGCGCATCACCGACCCCCTGGTCTTCTACCAGCGCGTCCGGGACGAGCGGGGGGCCCTGTCGAGGCTCGACGACATCATCGACGGGGAGACCCGCAACGCCATCGCCAGCTACGACCTCATCGAGATCGTCCGTTCGACGAACCGCGAGTTCGAGGAGACCGAAGAGGCCGTCATCCTCGACGTCATCGAGCCCATCGAGGAGATCAAGCTGGGCCGCGACCGGATCGCCCACATCATCCTCGAGAGCGCCTCGGCCATCACCCCCGAGTTCGGGGTCGAGATCAAGGACGTCCGGGTCAAGCGCATCAACTACATCGACGACGTCCAGCGCAAGGTCTTCGAGCGGATGATCGCCGAGAGGCAGCGGATCGCTTCGAAGTACCGCTCCGAGGGCGACGGCAAGAGCGCGGAGATCCGCGGCCAGAAAGAGCGCGAGCTCAAGCGCATCACCTCGGAGGCCTACCGGAGGGCCCAGGAGATCATGGGCAAGGCCGACGCCGAGGCGACGGGCATCTACGCCCGGGCCTACAACGCCGACGCCGAGTTCTACCAGTTCATGAAAACGCTGGAGACCTACCGGGCGACCCTGACGAAGCAGACCTGGCTGGTTCTGTCGACCGACAGCGAGTTCCTCAAGTACCTCAAGAGCGCCGGCCGCTAGGGCCGGCGGTCCGGGAACGGACGGCCGAGGGCGTCGAGGACCGGTTCGCGCAGGGCGAAGAGGGCCGGCGTGCCGCCGGTATGGAAGAAGACGACCTTGTCGGTCCTCGTGAAGCGCCCTTTCTCGACGAGGTCGATGAGGCCGGCCATGGCCTTGGCCGTGTAGACGGGATCGAGGATGATCCCCTCGGTCTGGAAGAGCCGGCGGATGACGGCGGCGGCGGGCGGATCTACGGATCCGTATCCCGAGCCGATATACTCATCGTCGACGATGACGTCGTCCGGTCCGATCCCCAGGCCCAGGCCGAGGGCCTCGTCGGTCGCTGCGGCGATCTCCAGGACGTCCTTGGAGAACGGCCCCCGCGGATCGGAGACGCTGACGCCGATGACCCGGCAGGCGTCCGTCAGGGCCCGGGCCCCGACGACGAGACCGGCCTGGGTCCCCCCGGAACCGGTGGCATGGACCACATAGTCGGGGACGAATCCCTGCCCCGCCGCCTGCTCCCACAATTCGGCGGCCGCTTCGACGTAGGCTATGGCCCCCAAAGGCCTGTCCATATCGCCCAGGACGAGCGATCCTCCGACGGGCGCCAGATAGGGGCTGTGGCCGGCCTTCCGAAGCTCCCGGGCCGCCTCCTCGAGGTGGCCGAAGGCCTGGGAGGCCTTGACGACCCGGCCCTTTCCCGTCTCCCGGATGATGATGTCGGCGTCGAGCACGACGTCGAGCAGCAGGTTGCCGTCGATCGCGGGCGGTTTTTCCGAGGTCCGGAACAGAATGAGCACGGGGCGGATGCCGAACAGCCGGGCCGCGGCGGCCGTCTGGAGGCACCAGTTCGACTGGACGCTGGCCCAGGTGACGACGGCGTCGGCCTTTTTTCGGAGCATGTCGGCGACGATGAACTCGAGCTTGCGCGACTTGTTGCCGCCGAAGGCCAATCCCGTCAGGTCGTCGCGCTTGATATAGAGCTCGGGACCCCCGAGGGCCTCCGACAGACGGGCGAGCTTGCGGAGAGGCGTCGGCTTCTCGATGAGATCGACGCGGGGCAACGCTCCGATCTTGTCACGGAGCTGCCGGGCGGAGTATCGCGGCATGGCTGTCCCTCCGGCCTCACCTTACCAGAACGGCGGGCCAAAAAAAAGGGCCGCCCCCCGAAGAGGGCGGCCCGGCGTCAGTCCTGTCAGTACCGCGGGTCCTGGAGGATCGTGCCGTCGCCGGTGTAGCTCTTGCCGTCCACCTGGAGAACGAACCGATAGGTGCCTTCGGCGACCGGGAACGACGTCCAGGCCGGGACGCCGCCGGCGTCCCCGTAGCCCATCTCCCGGAGCCTCCGGGACCGCTCCTCGGCGGCCTTCTTCTCGTCGGCCGTCATCTCGCGCCGGCCGGTCATGTTCCAGACGACGGTATTGAGGCCCGGCTCGGCCGTCCCCCGGATCTCGTTGACCAGGAGACTGCCGTTGAAGACCTGGACCCGGACGTCGCCCTTCGGCTTGGCCTTCAGGTAGTAGTTGATGACGATGCCGGAAGGCTCGCTCTGGCCGGCGTAGTTCGAGCTGCTGGAATTGCGGCGGTCGCTGCCGACCCAGCGGACCTTGGGTTCGATCCGGAAGAGATGGGCGCTCTGGGCCAGGACGGCGGCCGTCAGCTCCTGCAGCGGGGAGATGTCGGCGATGAAGATGCCCCGTCCGTGGGTGGCGACGATGAGATCGCTCTCCCGGGGGTGGACCTTGAGGTCGTGGACGGGCTGGGTCGGCATGTCGCTTTTCATCTTGAACCAGGTCTTGCCCCCGTCGAGCGAGACTTGGACGCCGAACTCCGTGCCGACAAAGAGGAGATCGGGGTTCTTGGGGTCCTCGCGGATGACGTTGACCGGGCCCTCCGACAGTCCGCCGGCCAACGAGGTCCAGGTCCGGCCGTAGTCGGTCGTCTTATAGACGAACGGGCGGAAGTCGTCGCGGCGGTATCCGGTGTAGGTGACGTAGGCCGTGCCGGGATCGAAGTGCGAGGCCGCGACCCGGCTGACCCAATACCCGGGGTTGCCGCCGATGCGGTCGTTGAGCTTGGTCCAGGCCCCGCCGTTGTCGCGGGTGACCCAGACGTTGCCGTCGTCCGTCCCGACCCAGAGAAGGCCGGGGACGAGGGGCGACTCGTCGAAGGAGGTGATCGTGCAGTACTGGATATTGCCGTCCCCGCCCTTGCCGTCGACGACCAGCTTGGCCGGGTCGTTGGTCGTCAGATCGGGGCTGATCTCCGTCCAGGACTCGCCCCTGTTGGTCGACATGACGACGATGTTGCCGCAGTGGTAGATGGTCTCGTTATCGTGGGCCGAGACCAGGATGGGCGAGCACCAGTTCCAGCGGGTTTCGGGCTTGATGCGCTGATAGGCGATGCTCTTGGTCTCCCCCGTCACGAGGTCGACCCTCGAGAGCGGCCCGAACTGGGATTCGTTGTAGATCGTCCGGTTGGTCCGGCGGTCGAAGACGTTGTACATGCCGTCCCCGCCGCCGAGGCTGAACCAGTCCTCAAGCTGGATCGGGGGGCCTGCCGGAACGCCCGCTGCCCCGGTCCGGGCGAACCGGCCCCCGCCAGCCCCCGGCTTGGTGCTCGGCCCCATGACCGAGCCGTTGTCCTGCAGGCCGCCCGCGACGCGGTAAGGGACGGACATGTCGTAGTCGACGGCGTAGAACTGGGCCAGGGGCATGAAGTCCGGGTGGTACCAGTTCCGGCCGCCGTCCCAGGTCACTCCGAGGCCGTGGTCGTAGCCGAGGAGCATGTGGCTGGAATCGGCCGGATCGATCCACAGGGCATGGTTGTCTCCGCCGAACCGGAAGGGTGTCGTCCACGTCCGGCCGCCGTCGCGGGTGCCGAAGACCCCGACGCTGAGGACGTAAACGACCTGGTCGTCATTGGGGTCGACGATGATCTGCCCGTACCAGTAACCCGGATAGCCGCCAATGCTGCGCTTCTCGGGACTGACCTTCTTCCAGGTCGCGCCGGCGTCGTCGGATCGGTAGACCTCGCCGTCGATCATCCCCTGGCTGGACCGGCCCTCGAGGATCTCCCGCCAGCGCTCCTCGGGCGACATCCCCGGTTTGTTGACGTTCTCGACACAGGCGTAGACGATCTTCGGGTCCTTGGGATAGACGGCCAGCCCGATGCGGCCCAGAAGCCCTCCCGGCAGCCCGCCTTCGAGCTTGGTCCAGGTCTTCCCGGCGTCGACCGTCTTGTAGATGCCTGAGCCCGGTCCGCCGATCTGATAGGTCCAGGGCTTGCGCAGGCGGTCGTAGGTCGAGGCGTAAAGGGTGTCGGGAGCGGAGGGATCCATGACCACTTCGACGGCCCCGATGTGCCGGCCCCCGGCCTCGATCGCCAGGCTCTTCGTCCAGGACTTGCCCCCGTCGGTCGTCTTATAGAGCCCCCGCTCGGGATTCTCCGAGTAGAGATGGCCGAGGGCGGCCACATAGACGATGTCCGGGTCCTTCGGGTGGATGACGATCCGCCCGATGTGATGGGATTCCGGCAGTCCCATGTTCCGCCAGGTCTTCCCGGCGTCGGTCGACTTGTAGACCCCGTCCCCCCAGTAGGTCGATCGGGAGTTGTTGGCCTCACCCGTCCCGACCCAGACGATGTCGGGATCGGAGGGGGCCACGGCGACGTCGCCGATGGAGAAGACTTTCTCGTGGTCGAAGATGGGCTCGAAGGTCTGGCCGTTGTTCTCGGTCTTCCAGAGGCCGCCCGATCCCGTGGCCGCGTAGAACGTGTGCGGCCGCTGGAGCGGCACGGCGAAGTCGACGAACCGGCCGCCCTGGCGCGTGGGGCCGATGGAACGGAACGGCATGGCGTTGGCGATATCGGCAGCCGAGACGGCGGGCGCCGCCGCCGGGGCCTTGCCCGGGGCCTTGGCCTGCGATATCAGGATCGCGGGCGAGAGGACGAGAAGGGCCGCGACCAGCGGGATGATCCTCGTCATGGGTCTCTTCATGGTGACTCCTTTGGCATTATGATCTTTCCGTCCGCTCGTAGCGGACGTTCTTGCGCTCAAGCTCGGACATGACCGACCGGAAACAGCTCTCCTCCGCGCCGACGTATTCGGGCGGGCAGACGCCCTTCCTGGCGAACTCCCCGGCCAGGATGAGACGGGCCACGGCCGTGGCCGGGAAGCCCGTCGTCCGGGCCATCGACGAGAACCCGGTCGTTCGGTCGCGGCGGTCGAAGAGGACGTAGCGGATGTCCTTCGGGCGACCCGCCTGGCTTCCCTTGATATCGATGCGCATGACCGTGAACTCGTCGTCGTCCTCGCGGAGGTGCCATTGCCGGAAGAGCAGGGCCGAGGTGACGTCGAGCGGACGGACGCGCCGCCCGCCGGCCTCGATCTCCTCCGTGTCCAGGAAGCCGCTGTCGCGCAGGGCCTTGATGAGCTCGACGTGCCCGGGATAGCGCAGGGTCTTCTCGATCATGTTGGGCACGGACATGGTCGAGATGAGGGACCGCAGGCCGTCGGAGTTGAAGGCCTCGAGGGTCCCGACCACGGGGAAGTCCATGAGCTCGGCGTCCGAAAGGGCCGGCTTGACGACGATGTGGCCGTTCTCGACGTAGCGGGCGGGCCGGGTGTACTCCTCGATGACGTCGGCCGGCGAGAACGGGGCCTTGTACTCGAACGGGAACTCCCTCTTGAAAGGCAGCCCCCCGACGTAACAGGCGAAATGGGTGACGTCCATCACGGCCGCGTGGCGCCCGAGGATCATGTTGCTCATTCCCGGCGCGACCCCGCAGTCGACGACGGCCGTCCGGCCGCGGGACTTGGCCAGACCGTCCAGGAGGAAGGCGTCCTCGGGAAAGAACGAGATGTCGACGGCGTCCTTGCCGGCCTCCAGGACGGCCCGCAACGTCGAGAATCCCATGGAACCGGGGACCGCGCCGACGACGAGATCGTACGGCTCGACGAGCCGGGCCACGGCGGCGGCGTCGGAGAGATCGGCCGGCGCGGTCCTGATCCCCGTACCGGACAGCCGGTCGAGGTTCGCGGCATTCAGGTCGGCGGCCGTCACCTCGAAGTCGCCGGCGAGGTCGACGGCCAGGACCCGGCCGACCATACCGGACCCGAGGACGATGATCTTCTTCACGGCCCTTTTATAACCCAAGTCGCTGCGCGCGCGCAACGGCCGGCGTATTTACATTTCCCGGTCCCGGGCGTATCATGGGGCGGCCGCGGACGCGACGACCCATGCGAAGAGGACGGCAACGAGATCGGCAGCCCGCTTCCACGGCCGCGGCCCTGCTCGCGGCCTGGCTGATCCTGCCGCTCTCCGCCCTCGGTCAAGCGGCCTCCGTTCCCCAGCCCCCCCCTGTCTCCGATGAGGCGGCCGAGGAGTACCGGCCTAAGCTCGTCTTCCTGCCTTTCGTCTATTACACCCCCGAGACCAAGCTGGCCTTGGGCGCCGGCGGCGTGCTCACCTTCCGGGCCGGGGCCGACAAGGCCCGGACCCGGTCCTCAGCCGTCTGGCTCATGGGAAGCTATTCCCTGGCCAGGCAATTCCAGGTCTCCGTCAATCCCCAGATCTTCTTCGAGGGCAACGGGTTCGCCGCGAGCGGGCTGTTCCGCTACGAGCGGACCCCTCAGAAATTCTACGGGATCGGCAACGACACGGACGCCGATCTCGTCGAATCCTACACGCCGCGGGTCGCCCTGGCTCAGGTCGGATTGAAGAGGAGGGTTTGGAAGGCGTTCTATGCCGGAGCGCTCCTGGATCTCGAGAGAACTTCCATGGAAAAGACCGAGCCGGGTGGCCTCCTTGAAACAAGCGGCATCGCCGGCAGCCTCGGCGGTCTCGTGGCGGGGCTCGGCATCAGCTTCGACTGGGACACAAGAGACAGCACTCAGTTCCCCCGAAAGGGGGCCTTCTTGCAGCTCCAAGGAACCGCCTACGGGGCTTACCTCGGGGGCGATTTTTCGTTCGGCAGCCTCAAGCTCGACGCCCGGAGCTATTCCTCGTCCGTCTCCGGGCGGGTCCTCGCCTTGCAGACCGTCGTCCGGTTGACCACGGGCGATCCGCCGTTCTACCGGCTGGCCATGCTGGGGGGGGATTCCCTTCTGCGGGGCTACTACAAGGGCCGCTTCCGTGACAAGGACCTGGTCGTCGTCCAGGCCGAGTACCGGGTCCCCCTCGGCGGCCGGTTCGGGGCCGTCGGCTTCGCGGGCTTGGGCCAGGTCTTCCCCCGCCTTTCGGAATTCGCCCTGAAGGGCTTCAAGCATTCCCTGGGAGCGGGCCTGCGCTACAGCCTGAATCCCCGCGAGGGGACCAATGTCCGCATGGACCTGGCCTGGGGCGCGAGGTCGTTCGGCCTCTACTTCACGGCCCAGGAGTCCTTCTGAGCCCCCTCTAGGCCGAAAGCTGCGACGTGCAGTGCGGGCAACGGACGGCCTTGATGGGGATGGCCGTCTGACAGAAAGGGCAGTCCTTGGTCGTCGGCTCGGCCGGAGGAGCTTCGGCTTTCCTCTTGAGCCGGTTCATGCTCCGGATGACGAGGAAAAGGGCCAAGGCCACGATCAGGAAGCTGATGATCTTGTTGATGAACAGACCGTAATTGAGGGTCACGGCCCCGGCTTCCTGGGCGGCCGCCAGCGAGGCGTAGGGCCCGGACGTCTGGCCGGCCGACAGGACGACGAAGAGGTTCGCGAAATCGACGTCGCCGAGCAGCAGGCCGATGGGCGGCATGAGGACGTCGGTGACCAGCGACGAGACGATGGCCCCGAAGGCCGCGCCGATGACGATGCCGACGGCCATGTCCAGCACCGAGCCGCGCATGGCGAATTCTCGGAATTCCTTGATCATGGGTCCCTCCCCGTGTCGATGATTTTGAGACGGCTGTTACATACCGCATCTTCCGATGATCTGTCAACCGACGCCGCCGGCGGCTTGCGGGCCGGGATGGAGGGACGGGGGGAACGCGACGGGGCGGGCGGGCCGGGGCTCAGCTGGGCGCGCCGTAGGACGAGCGGGCCGGGGTGTCGAGGGATTTGATGGTCTCGTGGGTCGTCCGCTCGAAGATATAGGGCTTGGCGGCCTCGTAATCGATCTTCCTGTCCTTCGCCAGCCGGATGAGGCACTGGTCCATGGTCTGCATGCCTTCGACCGCACTGGTCTGGAGGGTCTGATAGATGGCCTCGACCTTGCCGGCCCGGATGTTGTTGCGGATGGCCGAGTTGGCCAGCATGACCTCGCAGGCCATGGTCCGGCCGGCCCGGTCCCTTCGGGGCAGGAGGACCTGGGAGATGACCCCCAGGATGTTGGAGGCCAGCTGGGTCCGGACCTGGGGCTGCTGGTCCATCGGGAAGACGTCGACGATGCGGCTTACGGTCTGGGCCGCGCTCGAGGTGTGCAGCGTGCCGAAGACGAGATGGCCGGTCTCGGCCGAGGTGATGGCGATGCCGATCGTCTCGTAGTCGCGCATCTCGCCGATGAGGATGACGTCGGGGTCCTGGCGAAGGGCGTATTTGAGGGCGTTCTTGAAGGACAGGGTGTCGCCCGTGTTGCCGACCTCGCGCTGGGTGACGTAGGACATCTTCGAGTTGTGGACGTACTCGATGGGGTCCTCGATGGTCAGGATGTGATCCCTCCTGTTCCGGTTGATGGCGTCGATGAGGGCGGCCAGGGTCGTCGATTTCCCGCAGCCCGTCGGTCCCGTCACGAGGACGAGTCCGCGCTTGGCCCGGACGAGCTCTCCGACCGAGCTCGGCAGGCCCAGCTCGCCGAGATCGGGGATCGAGGAAGCCAGGGCCCGGACCGAGGCGGCCACGCTGCCCCGGCTGACGTGGACGTTGAAGCGGAACCGGCCCAACCCGGGGACGCCGTAGGCGAAGTCCAGCTCGTTGCGGCACTCGGGGTCGTTCTCGAACACGTTCTTCTGGTGGGACGTCAGGATGCTGTAGACGAACTCCTTGAGGCTCTCGGGCGTGAACCGCTCGAATTCCTCCAGCGGCACGAGCTCGCCGTCGATGCGCATGGCGGGGTAAAGGCCGGCGATGAGGTGGAGGTCGGAGGCTTTCCGTTCGACCATCAGCTTGAGAAGACCGTTGAACGTCATGGGGACCTGCCTTAGCGGGATGGAAGGTCCAGATTACCCCGGCCTGAGCCCGGAGCACAACACCCCGCGGGATGAAATCGCGCTCACCACCTGAGGGGAGGCCTCCGGACGGGTCTACCAGATGATGCCGTAGTCCTCGCCGTGGTTGCTGCTGCCTCCCCAGAAAGTGCCATGGGCCCGGTCGAAGAAGACGGCGTTGATGGGGCCCGAGGTGTACCGCTTGACGGTCAGGACATAGCCCATGCCCCGCAGCTTCTCGCGAACCTCTTCGGGGACCCGTTCGTTGATCTCGAGCTTCCCGGGGACGATCTTGTGATCGTCGAAGGAGTCGTGCATCTGGTAGCTGGTGATGTTGGCCGCCTCGCAGGCCTCCTGGACGGTCATGCCGAACTCGACGACGTTGAGGAAGAACTGGAGGAGGTTCTGGTCCTGAGTGTCGCCGCCCTGGACGGCGAACGACAGGAAGGGCCGGCCGTCCTTCATGGCCAGGCCCGGCGTCAGGGTCGCCCGGGGACGCTTGCCGGGGGCGATGACGTTGAACGGGTTCTTGTATTCGTCGAGGACGAAGCTCTGGGCCCGCTGGCTGACCCCGATGCCGGTCCGGCCGGCGATGACGCAGGGGACCCAGGCGCCGCTCGGGGTCACCGAGACGACCCAGCCCTCCTTGTCGACGGCTTGGATGGAGGTCGTTCCCGTCCGGAAGCTCTCTTCGAGGGCCCGGGCCTGCTCGGGCGCCATGGTCCCGGGGTCCTCCCTCCCCCACTCCAGCCATCGGTCGAGATGGCCGAGGTAGGGATTTGTGCGGCCTTCGAACGGGTAGGGATCGCCGGGCTTGATCGACGGGTCGTTCTTGTCCGGGTCGATGAGCTTGGCCCGCTCGCGGGCGTAGTCCTTGGACAGCAGGCCCCGGATGGGCTCTTCGGGCGGGAAATAGGGGTCGCCGTAATAGAAGTCGCGGTCGGCGAAGGCCAGGTTCATGACCTGGTAGAGGGTGTGGATGTACGCGGCGCTGTTGTAACCCATGGCCTTGAGGTCCATGGGCTCGAGCATGTTCAGGGCCTGGAGCATAACCGGCCCCTGGACCCAGCTCGTCAGCTTGTAGACCTCGATCCCCTTATAGGAGGTCGACACGGGCTCCTCGATGTGGAGCTTCCAGCCGGCCAGGTCGTCCATGGTGATGAGCCCGCCCTGCTCCTTGAGACCGCGGACGAACTCGCGGGCGATATCCCCTTTATAGAAGCGGTCATAGGCGGCGGCGAGGGCGGCCTTGCGGTCCTTGCCGGCGGCCAGGGCGTCGCGCTCGGCCTCGACGAGCTTGCGGAGGGTGGCCAGGAGGTCGGGCTGGCGGAAGATCTCGCCGGGATGGGCGGCCTCCCGGCCCTCGCCGAGGTGGGGCAGGAGGACGGCCCGGGAATAAGGCCATTGCTTGATCTTCTCCTTGTCCCTTTCGATCCGGTCGCCGATCTCCTTGTCCATGGGGTAGCCCTCGGCCATGGCCATGGCCGGCGCCAGGACCTCGGCCAGGCTCATCGTCCCGTACTCGGCCAGCATCGTGATCAGGCCTCCGGGGGTGCCCGGCGTGACGGCCGAAAGGGGGCCGTCGGGAGGAGGGTACTCGTGGCCCTGGCTCTTGTAGAACTCAGGGGTGGCCCCCGTCGGGGCCACGCCCAGGGCGTTGATGCCGACGACCTTCCCGGTCTTCGGGTTGTAGATAAGGGCCTGCGTCTCCCCTCCCCAGCTCAGGACGTCGTACATCGTGCAGACGGCGCCGAGCATGGCGCAGGCGGCGTCGACGGCGTTGCCGCCCTTGGCGAAGATCAGGGCCCCGGCCGTCGCGGCCAGCGGCTTACCGGTGATGGCCACCCAGTTGCGTCCGTGGAGGGCGGGCTTCTCGGTCCGCTGGGCGGCGCCGTGTCCTTGGATCATCATCGCTCCCATCAACAGAACGGTCGTCGTCAGGGTCCTGCCTGTCATGGCCCCTCCTCACTTCCGGCGGTACTTCTCGAACCAGGCCTGCAGATAGAGCTGCTGGAGGAGGCGATGCGAGGGCCGGCGCCAGCCATGGTATTCCTCGGGCATGCGCACGAGGAGAGTGTCCTTCTTCAGCATTTTCAGGGCCCGGTAGTATTCCTCGCTCTGGCTCATCGGCGTCCGCAGGTCGGCCTCGCCGGTCATGACCATGGTCGGTGTCGTCACGTTGGCCACATAGTGAAGCGGCGAGCGAAGGGCGTACTCCATGGGGTCCTCCCATGGCATCTTCCGGAACTGCTTGTACCAGGAGGGCCCGTCCGTGGTCCCGACGAAGGAGTGCCAATTGATGACCGGCCTCATGGAGACGGCCGCCCGGAAGCGGTCGGTGTGCCCGACGATCCAGGCCGTCAGGACCCCTCCCCCGCTGCCTCCGCAGACGAAGAGGTTGTCGGGATCGATGAAGCCCTTGGCCAGGGCCGCGTCGACGCCCGCCATGAGGTCGTCATAGTCCTTGCCGGGATAGCCGAACTGGATGCCGTTGACGAAATCCTGGCCGTACCCGGTGCTGCCGCGGGGATTCATGTAGAGGACGGCGTAGCCCAGAGCGGCGAAGTTCTGCCATTCCCAATTGAAGGCCACCGAGTACATGGACCACGGCCCGCCGTGGATCCAGAGCAGAAGAGGGTATTTCTTGCCGCTCTCGAAGACGGCCGGCCGGATGAGCCAGCCCTGGAGATCGAGCCCGTCGGGGGCCTTGAACGAAAGCTCTTCGGCCTGTCCGAGCGCGACGCCTTCGAGGACGTCGGCGTTGACGTCGACCAGCTCCTTCCAGGCCTCGGGCTTGGACACCGGGAAGGTCACGAGACGGCCCGGCCGGGCGAACGTCGAGACGACGGCCGCCGCCTGCCCGCCGCGCGAGAGGCTGAGGCCCGAGAGGGCGTGCGTACCCCGGGTCACCTGGCGGACGGGCCCCTTGAGAGGGGCGAAATGAAGGTTCGATTCCCCCCTGGCCTGGAGCATGAAATAGATCCCGGAACCGTCGGCGGCCCAGTCGACGATCGAAGGGGAATTGGCCAGGTCGCCCGCCAAGAGACGCTTTTGGCCCCCTGACGCATCCATGAGATAGAGGCTCGACAGGTGGCTCGTGTAGTTCTTGTCATCGAAACCCGTATAGGCGATCCATTTTCCGTCCGGGGAAACGCGGGGATCGCCGTCCCGGCCTTCCCGATCGGTCAGGGCCTTGACGTCCAGGCTGGCCAGATCGACGGCGTAGATCTCGGTGTCGCCGAACTCGTATTCCGGATCGGGCTTGCGGATGGCGCTGAAATAGATCGTCCGTCCGTCGGCGGACCACTCCGGGCCGGAGTGCGAGAAATCCCCCGAGGTGACCGGCTTCGGCGTGCCGCCGAGGGCGGCGTCGACCGTGAAGATGTGCGTGTTCCCGCGGGGCAGCGGGCCGCGCCCATCGGCGGCCCACGACAGACGGTCGACGAGGACGGCCGGGGCGGCCCACTTGGCGCCCGACGGCCGCGGGGGGAGCTTGACGGCGAGAATGGGCTTGTCGTCGGGGACGAAACAGGTGAAGGCCAGCGACCGGCCGTCCGGGGACCAGGCCAGGTTGCCCGGCGCGCGTTCGAGGCGTGTCAGCTGGGCGACTTCCTTCGTCTCGACCCACAGGACGTGGATCTGGGTCGTCCCGTCGCGGTCCGAAAGATAGGCGATCCTCTTTCCGTCCGGCGACCAGACCGGCGCGGAATCGTGCCAGTCGCCGTGGGTCAGCTCGCGGACCCGCCGGCCGTCGATGTCCACGACCCAAAGGTTCGAACGGGACCGGTCGTTGACCTTGTCGACCCAGCCGCGGGCGAACAGGATCTGACGGCCGTCCGGGGAGATGGAGGGGCTGCCGACGCTCTCCATGTCCATGAACGTTCCGTGGGTCAGGAGCTTGGGACCGCTCTCCGCGGCGCCGAGGGCGGCGGCCGTCAAAACCGCGGCGAGACCGAACCAGGGGAGCCTTGCCGATGAACAACGGATTCGCATGGGACCTCCTCTTGGCCGGCGGCCCGGGCCGTCCCGGCCTTCCCATCCTATCAATTCGAGGGCCCGGTCCGCAAGGCGGGACGTGTTTTTTGTCTTTGACTTCAGCCGCTTTCGCTGTGCTATAATAGCCGTCTTTGACAGGGCCGCCTGTCACTGAAGGCATTCGTCCGATGCCTTCCGCCACCATCGACGGAAGGAGAAAGACCGAACGTGGATCGCATCGACAAGCACCCTATCCTGCCGATCCCCGAGCGCCGCACGGTGCCGTTCTCCTGGCAGGGCCGGGAGCTCATGGCCATGGAAGGCGAGATGTTATCGTCGGCCCTCTTCGCCCACGGCATCCGGGTCTTCGGCCGTCACGCCAAGGACGGTGCGGCCCAGGGCATCTTCTGCGCCAACGGCCAGTGCTCGCAATGTTTGGTCCTGGCCGACGGCGCGCCCGTCAAGTCCTGCATGGAGCTCGTCAGGCCGGGCCTGCGCGTCGAGCCCGTCCTCGGCCTGCCCGAGCTGCCGGCCTCGGGGCCCGCGGACCGGGCCCTCCCCGAGCCGCGGCCCATCGAGCGCGTCCGGGTGCCGGTCCTCATCGTCGGCGGCGGGCCGGCCGGGCTGTCGGCCGCCGTCGAGCTGGGCCGGCGCGGCGTCGAGACCCTGATCATCGACGACAAGCACCGGCTGGGAGGCAAGCTCGTTCTTCAGACCCACCGTTTCTTCGGCTCCATCGAGACCGTCTATGCCGGCACCCGGGGCATCGATATCGCCACCCGTCTCGAGGCCGAGGTCCGCTCCTTCCCTCACGTCCGTGTCTGGGTCCAGAGCGCGGCCCTGGCCGTCTACAGCGACCGGACCGTCGGGGTGCTCGTCGAGAACGAGCGCTACGTTCTCGTTCAGCCCGACGTCCTCCTTGTCGCCGCCGGCGCCCGGGAGAAGAACCTGGCCTTCCCCGGCAACACCCTTCCCGGTGTCTACGGCGCCGGGGCCTTTCAAACCCTGGTCAATCGCGACCTGGTCAAACCGACCTCCCGGCTGTTCATCGTCGGGGGCGGCAACGTCGGCCTCATCGCCGGGTATCACGCCCTGCAGGCCGGCATCACCGTCGTCGGACTCGTCGAGGTCTTGCCCGAATGCGGCGGTTACAAGGTCCACCGGGACAAGCTGGCCCGGCTGGGGGTGCCCATCCACACCTCCCACACGGTCCTTTCCGCCGACGGCCGCGAGGCCGTGGAGTCGGTGACCATCGCCCGAGTCGACGAGGCCTTCCGCCCCGTTCCCGGCACGGAACGGACCTACGTCTGCGACACCCTGCTCATCGCCGTGGGGCTCGACCCGGTCAACGAGTTCCATGACAAGGCCCGGGCGTTCGGCATGAGGTCCTTCGCCGCCGGCGACGCCGAGGAGATCGCCGAGGCTTCGGCGGCCATCTTCTCCGGAAAGATCCGGGGCCTCGAGATCGCCCGGGAGCTCGGGTGCGACGTCGGGGAGATCTCTCTGGACTGGCACCGCACGGCCGAGATCCTCAAGTCGCGGCCGGGGGCGACCCTCCCCGAGACAGTTCCGGAGGCCGAACGGGGTGTCTTCCCGGTCCTTCACTGCAACCAGGAGATCCCCTGCGATCCCTGCACGGCCGTCTGCCCCCACGGGCTCATCGAGATCGACGGCACCGACATCCGGCGCCTGCCGTCTTTCGTCCCCGAAAAGGAAGACAAAGGCTGCACGGGATGCGAGCGATGCGTGGCCATATGCCCGGGGCTGGCCATCACCCTGGTCGACTACCGGAAGGACGCCGAGTTCCCGACCGTTTCCATCCCCTTCGAGTTCCCCAAGGACACCCTGGCCCCGGGTGATACCGTCGTCGTCGAGGACACCGAGGGCCTGCCGCTGGGGAGCGTCGAGGTCGCCGCCGTCAGGGCCATCAAGGCCAACGACCGGACCGTCATCGTCAAGGTCCGGGCGCCACGGGATTACGCGAAGAAGATCGCCGGCCTCCGCCTCCAGCCGGAGGAGGACAGCCGGTCCGTGGAAGGGTACGTCGAGCGGACGTCCGATGAGACCATCATCTGCCGTTGCGAGCGGGTCACGGCCGGGGACATCCGCCGTCTCATCCGCGACGGGGTGCGGGACATCAACGAGATCAAGGCCGTCACCCGGGCCGGGATGGGATCGTGCGGGGCCAAGACCTGCACCCCTCTCGTCCACCGCCTGTTCCGGGAGGAGGGGGTCCCCGCATCCGAGATCGTCGACCAGCCCAAAAGGCCGCTGTTCATGGAGGTCCCCCTGGCGATCTTCGCCGGCCTGCCGAACGATGACAAGGACGAAGACCATGACGGCCGGTAACGCGTACGACGTCATCATCATCGGGGCGGGAAGCGTCGGGACCCCGGCGGCCATGGCCATGGCCGAGGCCGGGCTGAGGACCCTGGTCCTCGATCGCCTGCCGAGCGTGGGCCAGGGTTCGAACAAGAGCGCCATCGGCGGGCTGAGGGCCACGCATTCCGACCCCGCCAAGATCCGCATCTGCCTGCGCAGCCTCGAGATCTTCTCGACCTGGCAAGAGCGGTTCGGCGACAGGATCGAGTGGCGGCGGGGCGGCTACAGCTTCGTCGCCTACCGTGACGAGGAGGAAAAGACCCTCAAGGAGCTGCTCGTCGTCCAGAAGACCTTCGGGCTCAACATCGACTGGCTGAGCGCCGGGGATTTCCTGAAGCTGCTGCCCGACCTCGATCCGCGCGGTCTTCGCGGGGGCACCTTCTCCCCCGACGACGGTCACGCCTCCCCTCTCCTGGCCATCCATGCGTTCTACTCCCGGGCCAAGGCCCTCGGCGCGATCTTCCGTTTCAACGAGACCGTCACGGGATTTGTCGTCCGCAGCGGCCGGGTCCGGGGCGTGCGCACCGACCGCGGCGAATACGGCGCCGAGACGGTCATCAACGCGTCCGGGGCGTGGGGGGCCGAGATGGCCGCCGCGGCCGGGACCCGCGTGCCCGTCCGGCCCGATTCCCACGAGGCCGCCGTGACCGAGGCCGTGGCCCGGTTCCTCGAGCCCATGGTCGTCGACATCCGGCCGGTCGGGGGATCGGCCAACTTCTACTTCTATCAGCACGACACAGGCCAGGTCATCTTCTGCATCACGCCCGACCCCAGCATCTGGGGGACGGATACCCGCGAGACGAGCTCCTTCCTGCCCATGGTCGCCCGGCGCATGGTCGAGCTCATGCCCCGGCTCCGCCATCTCCGGGTCCGCAGGACGTGGCGCGGGCTTTACCCCATGACCCCGGACGGCTTCCCCATCGTCGGCTGGACGAGGGAGGTCGAGGGCCTCATGCTGGCCCTGGGGATGTGCGGCCAGGGATTCATGCTCGGGCCCGGCTTGGCCGAGCTCATGGCCCGGATGGTCCGGGGAACGATCACCGATGACGACCGGGAGACTCTGTCCTATCTCAGCCCGTACCGGGAGTTCAAAGGCCAGGAAAAGCTCAAGTAGCCGTCTTTACGGCCTCCCCCCCCGTCCGGATCCCCCCGAGAGTTCGCCGGCCGTTGCCGACAGGACCTTTTTCCTGGCCCGGGACCGCCACATGACGAGACGGAGGACGACGGCGGCGAGGGCGAACAGGACGACCGGCAGGCTCAAAGAGGGCAGGACGGATCCGAAGGTCCTGAGATAGTTCGTCCAACTGCCCCACTTGATGATCCCGGAGTGGACGACGGCGATGATCAAGGCCGCGTAGCCCGCGTAGCGGAGGGCCCTTCTCCAAAGCTCCCCCCCCATCCGGGCCTTGACCCGGGCATCGGACGTGGCGGCCATGGCCCCGAAGAGGAGAAGGGAGGCCAGACCGGTCGCCGCGGCCGCCGGATGGTCGCCGATCCATGTGGGCAAGGGGAATCGGGACGGCAGGAGAAAGTGGGAGACGGCCCCGTGGACCAGGCCGACCCAGAAACCGGCCAGCCCATAATGCCTGCGGTACGTAAGCGCCCGGGTGGGGCCCTTCGAGAAATAACCGGCCGCCGTCAGGATCATCGACAGCGAAACGAGGAACAGCGAGGACGTGGCCAGGGATTTGTTGAACAGATAGAGATCGAACGCCCAGAGGCCGTCCTTGAAGCGCAGGCGAACAAAGAAATAGAGGCTGGCCAGAGCGATCGAGGCCGCGGCGGCGAATAGGGCCCGGAGCCGGAGCCGCCGAAGCCCGGCCCGAGGGTCCCGTTCGTTGACCTTATCCATGTGTCTCCATATCCGCAAAGAAGCGATTATACCCGAGGGTCCCGCCCGTTTCCAGCCGCCCGCTTCTCAACGGACGATGATCAAGCGGCCGTTGGTCCGCACGATATCCATATCGATCTCGTAGACGGTCTTGAGCAGCGGAGGGCTGACCACTTCCTGGGGCCGGCCGGAGGCCACGACCGCGCCGTCCTTCATGAAGACCATGTCATCCGCGTACTTGACGGCCATGTCGAGATTGTGGAGGGTGACGATGACGGTCTTGTCCTTTTCCCTGGCCAGGCGCTTGAGGAGGTCCAACATCTCGACCTCGTGGCGCGGGTCGAGGAAGGTCGTCGGCTCGTCGAGCAGGAGGACGGCCGGCTGCTGGGCCAGGGTCCGGGCGATGAGAACGAGACGCCGTTCCCCCGAGCTGAGCTCGAGGAAGGGTCGCCGGGCGAAGCCATCCAAGCCCACGAAGCGGAGGGCCTCCTCGGCCATCTCGATATCGCGGCGCGAGGGCGAGGAGAAGGCCGGGATGAAGGCCCCGCGGCCCGTGAGGACGAAATCCAGGACCTCGTAATTGAAGGTGAAAGAGGGCTCCTGGGGGACGTAGCCGACCAGCCGGGCCCGGTCCTTCCCGGGAAGTCCGTGGAGGTCCCGCCCGCCGACCCGGACGGCGCCGCGCGGGGCGGGCAGGACCGAGGCGAGGCACTTGAGCAGGGTCGATTTCCCGGCCCCGTTGGGGCCGACGATGGCCGTGATGCGGGCCTCGGCGAAGCCCTGCTCGGGGACCCGAAGCGTGAACGTGCCGTAGGTGAACGTCAAGGCCCGGACCTCGACGGTCATAGCCAAACCTTCCCGGACCTCTTGAGGAGGATGATGAAGAAGGGAATGCCGACGACGCTCGTCAGGATCCCGATGGGGATCTCGAATGAGGCGGCCGACCTGGCGATGTCGTCGGCGACGAGAAGAAGACAGGCCCCGAAAGACGCCGAGAGGGGAATGACCTTGCGGTTGTCGGCGCCGACCATCATCCGGACGAGATGAGGGATGATCAGGCCGATCCAGTTGATGACCCCGGTGACCGACGTGACGGCCGCCGTGGTCAGGGTGGCCACGACGACGATGAGGATCTTCTCCCGCTTGACGTTGAGGCCCACGGACCGGGCCTCGTCCTCGCCGAGCGACAGGACGTTCATGCGCCAGCGGAGGAGAACGAGGACCAGGACGCCGAGGCCGATGACCGGCATGGTCAGAGAGAGGTCGCTCCAGGTGGCGTGCGCCAGGCTGCCCATGAGCCAGAAGATGAGGGCCTGCAGGGCGTAGGGATTGGCGAAGAACTCGACCATCGACAGCAGGGCCTGGAACAGGGCGGACACGATGATCCCGCTGAGCAGGATGGAGATGATCTGGGACGAGGCTTTACCGGCTATCAGGAGCACCAGGAGGACGGCGACGATGGCGAACAGGAACGCCGAGATCTGGGCGGGGAAGCTTCGCCCGAGGAAGACCAGCGACAGGGCCGCGCCGAACGCGGCCCCGTAGGAGATGCCGAGGCTGAATTCGAAGACCAGGGGATTCTTGAATATGGCCTGGAGCGAGGCCCCGGAGACGGCCAGCGCCGCGCCGGCGAAGAGGGCCAGGAGGAGGCGCGGCAGCCTGATGCGGAAGAGGATGTCGGCGTAGGGACCGGCCGCGGCGCCGGGCCCGCCCGGAACGACGGCGTCGCGCACGGTCGCCCAGACGGCCTTCAGCGGGACGGGAAAGGCGCCGATATGGAGGGAGACGATGAGCAGAACGAAAGGCAGGGCGACGGCCAGGGCATAGAGGGGAAGCAGGCCCTTAGTCCGTGATCCAGTCATGGCACCCGAGCCTGCCGCAGAGCGTGCGGAAAGCCCCCTCCACACCGTAGAACGTCCGGAAGATCCGGTCCCCTTCCTCGACCAGGTCGAAGCCCGCGAAACCGGCGGGGTCGAACAGCCTGGCCAGGTAGAGGGTCTCGACCAGGACCAGGGCGGGATCCCACCAGTACCAGAAGCCGAACGTGTAATGGACCCGTCCCCCGCGCACGGCCCGCAAGGACGAGAATCGGGGATCCGCGAGGATGCCCTCGACCGTGACCAGCCTTTCGCCGGGCGGATAGTTCCCCTGCACGAGAATGATGTCGGGGTCCCACAGGAGGATCCGCTCGATGGGCACGGTCGCCGCGGCCGTGCCCAAGCGTGAGGGTAGCAGCCCCGTAGCCAGGTTGTGTCCTCCGGCCGCGTCCACAGGCTCATAGTGAACGGGGGTTCGCAGGAGGTTTCCCCAGAACGAGAGGTAGACGGAGGGCTTGCTACGCCCCCTGGCCGCCTCCGCCTCGGTCACGGCCTCGATCTCCCGGCGGAAGAAGGCGGCCAGCTCGGCGGCCCTTTCCTCCTTTCCGAGAATGCGGCCGAGGAGCTCTATCTCTCGGAGGAGCGCTTCGAAGCGGCCTCGGGAGGCCAGGGCGGCCACGGGCCGCCTCATCTTGCGCTCGATGGTCTCCGTCATGCGGAACTCCGAAGGGGACGAGAAGAGGACGTCGGGACGGAGTTGGAGGGCCAGCTCGTAGTTGAGCTCCTGCCCCTGGTTGGAGACCACGGGCAGGGACTTTGACCGCGGGTAGATGATGGGGAACACGTGGTCCTGGTAGCGAAGGAAGAAGTCGATCCCCACCAGTCGGTCGGCGGCCCCCAAGGCGACGATGATCCGGGTGATCTCGGGCTCGAGAGAGATGGCCCGCTCGATGCCGGCCGGGAGCGCCACCGTCCGCTCGAGATCGTCCCGGATGACGACCGTCCCCTGGGCCCGGACGGAGGCCGAGATGACCATCAGGAGGGCGAGGATCCGGGCCGCGGAGTGGACGATGGGCCGTTCCGCTCTGATCATTCGGCCATTATATCACGGATCGCGGCGGGGCACGGGGCGGTCCGGGCCGGACGCGCAGGCCTCGATCAGCCGGCCGAGGCCCTCGACGACGGCCAGCGCGGCATGGGCGGCGGGCTTGGCCGCCTCGGCCAGCTCCCGTCTTCGGCTCTCCGTCCATTCCTGCGAGGCCCGCTCCCCTCTGGCGAGCTGGTCGAGGGCCTCAAGCCCCGCCGCCGCCGCGACAGCCAAGCCTCGAGACAGGGGCTCGATCTCCCGCAGGGCCGGAGAGCGGGCCGCGAGGGCCAGGACCTTTTCATGGTTGGCCCGCCAAAGCGTCATGGTCCGGGCGAGCTCGCCGGCCGTTTCGGGCGCGCCCGTCCGGAGCACAATTTCGACCTTGATCCGGAAATCCCGGGCGGCCAGGGACTCCGGGGCGCAGGCGTCGACAAAGCGGGTCAGGGGCGCGAGCGAGGTGTAGGTCAGACCCTGGCTGTGCCGCTGGTAATTCTTGAGGGGCTCGACGGCCTGGGCCAGGACCCGGAGCGGCTCGATGTCCGGGCCGCCGGCCAGCCGTCTCAGCATCATGTCCTGGTTCTTGATGTGGGTCAGCCCGAGCTCCTCGAGGCGCAGGCTGACGAGGGGCAGGCGGCGATACATGTCGTCGACGTCCCGCACGGCGGCCGGCGACCAAAAGCGCTCGGCGATGGCCGCCGTGCGCGGCCATATCCGGGAGTCGATCGTTTCGGCCGTCACCAGCTCGGACCACATCGTTGCCTCGCCCCCGAGGACCCGGGCCTTCTCGTCCTCATCGAGGGGCGAGCCCTCGGGGAGAGGATCGTTCAGATAGTGGGCCCCGGCCGGCTGGGCGAGGTCGATATAATAGCCGTTCGACAGGATCCCCTGGTAACCCTTCCGCGCCGATTCCACAAGGGCCGCGGGCCCTCTCCAGGATTGGATGACGATATCGGCCGGCAGGCCCGGCTGGAAGATCTCGTCCCAGCCGACCATCTTCTTGCCGTGGCGCTTGAGGATCTTCAGGAGCCGTCCGTTGAAATGGGCCTGCAGGGCGCGGTTGTCGGCCAGGCCGCGCCTTTTCATGAAAGCCTGGATGTCCGAATTGGCGTCCCAGTGATGGCCCTCGACCTCGTCGCCGCCGATATGAAGATAGGGATCGGGGAACAGCCCGGCCATCTCGCCGAGGAACGTGTCGAGAAAGGCATAGACCTTCTCGTTGGACGGGTCGAAGGCCGGTTGGGCGACCCCGAAGCGCCGCTCGATGGCGTAGGGACCGGGCGCGCTGGCGAGCTCCGGGAAGGCCACGAACCAGCTCGTGGAGTGGCCCGGGATGTCGAACTCCGGCATCACCCGGATGCCGCGATCGGCGGCGTAGTCGATGACCTCGCGGATCTGGGCCTGCGTGTAGAACTGGCCGTCGGAGCCCAGCTGATGGAGCCGGGGGAAGGCCTTGGACTCGACGCGGAAGCCCTGGTCTTCGGTCAGATGCCAGTGGAGGACGTTCAGCTTCACGGCCGCCATGCCGTCGAGATTCCTCTTGATGACCTCGACGGGCTGGAAGTGGCGGCCGGCATCGATGAGCAGCCCGCGCCAGGTGAAACGCGGGCGGTCCGAGATCTCGACGCAGGGGAAGAAGAAACCCTGTTCGTCGGACGCGAGCAGCTGCAGGAGCGTCTCGAACCCCCGGACGAGGCCGATGTCGGTGACCGCCGACAGCCGGACCTTGGCGGGGCCGACCGTCAGCGAGTAGGACTCGTCCTCGAACGGCTCGAGCTTCCCGGTCCTCTCGAAATCATAGAGGACCGAGGCGGCGGCCGTCATCTTTTGGGAGGCCAGGAAGTCCTGTTCGAGGAACAGGCCCGTCCGGCCGGCCAGGCGGGCCATGAACCGGCCGGCGGCCCCGAAGGCCCGGTCCCCGGGGATCGAAGCTCCGCCGACCGACAGGGTTTCGTCCACCCGGAACCGTCCCTCGCCCAGGACCAGGTTTTCGGGGGCGGGCATGAGGGCGGGGGGGGCCGCCACCTCCGCCGGCTCTCCCAAGGAGGCCGGAGCGGGGAGCGCCATGAAAAGCAGGAGAAGAGCGGCCCATGCCCCTCGATTGATGTGAGCGGCCATCGGTTCCTCCTTGGGTCGGCTGGTCGGGGAACCTTCTTATAACATAGAGGAGGACCCGCGGAAAAGCCGGGCGGACGGAGGGCGGGCCCGAGCCGCTAATCCTCGGTCTTGACGACGACGATGGTCAGGTTGGAGGCCAGGGCGGCGATGGCCCCGACGGCGGCCAGGATGGGGGCGACGATGGCCCCGACGACGCCGACCGTCAAAGGGATCTCCAGGAACGTCTTGCCGTTCTCATCCTTGAGAATGATGCGACGGGCGTTGCCCTGGTGGATGATGTCCTTGACCTTGTTGAGGATCTCTCCCCCGGTCAAGCGGAACTCCTCGGTCCGCGTTCTCTCTTGTTTTTTCTCGTCATCCATGGATTTCCTCCCGATGATGTCCTTCATTTAATGGGACGTCATATCCCGGGAAAAAGTTCCCTCAGCCTCTTCAACGACTCCGGGAAGAGCTCCGACAACGGCACCGGCCGCCACTCGGCGTAGGAGATCCGCCATCCGTTCTCCGGGCCCTTTTCGAGCTCCAGTTCGAACCGGTAGGGCTCGCCCGCGAAGCGGACGAGCTTGCGGAAGACCTCGGCCGCCCCGGACGACAGCAGGACGTCGGCCGTGACGGCCGCCCGGGCGCCCGGTTGGGAGACGTCGACGCTCTGGCCGAGGACATGGACGACGATCCCCCGGAAGCGCCTCAGATAGTCCGCGACCATGGCCCGGGTGTCGTCCTTGTCGCGGCCCCGGCCGTCGACATAGCCGGCCGAAAGCCGGGCCATGACGGATTCGAGGTCCCCTTCCTCGGCCGCCTCGGCCGCATCGATGATGACCATCCGGATGAGCTCCTCCTCGGAAGGGGCCCGGCAGCCCGACAGGCCGGCCACGGCCGTCGCCAGGGCCGCGGCGAACAGGACGGCTCGTCCGGCGTTCATCCCGCGCCTCCCCCCCCGCCGCCGCCGCCCCTGCCCCCTCCTCCGCTGAATCCGCCGCCGCGGCCCGAGGAATAATGGGCCGCCGACAGGCTGGCCTGTTGGATGGAGGTCGCCGCACGCTCGAGACCGGAGATCGTGGCGGCCAGGCCGCCCCGGGCCATCGACTCGATCCCGGCTGCCCCCAGATACCACGTCGGCACGGCGGCGCGCTCGTCGGCAAGGATGACCGGCAGGGCCTTCAGGATCTTCTTGGCGTTGCCGAACAGGATAGCGAAGACGAGATAATGTTCCCAGAGCTTGTAGGCCTCGGGCGGCGTCCGCTCGAACGACGAGAAATCGTCGAGGAACCGGTCGAGCCCTTTCCACAGGGCGTTCTCCCGGGCCCAGTCCGGAGCGCGCCTCTTGAGGGTCGGGATGAGGACGGCCGACACGATGAGCAGGATGGGGCTCAGGGTCAGGACCCCGAGCGGGATGGTCACGGCGTAGAACACGTTCCGGGCCCTCAGGCTCGCGGGCTCCAGGAAGCCGAGCGGCTTGGCCTCGGCCCGGATGGCCTTGGTCCACCGGGCCTGCCAGGACTGGAACGTATGCGGCTTTTTCTTCAGGAACTCGCGGAGCTCGTCGAGCCGCAAGGAGGCCCCCGGAGCGAGACCCGTCCCGGCGGCCGTGTCGAAGAGGAAGCCGAGGACGTCCTGTTCGAAAGGCCGCAGGCCGGCGTCCCTTCCGGGCGCCCGGTTAAGGGTCATGAGCGTGTCGACGGCGTCCTTAGAGCCGAACAAGGTCCTTTTCTGCGTCCGCCGGTCCTCGAACGTCAGGTAGCCTCTGCGGGCCAGATCGAAGAGGGTGGCCGTGAACGCCGCCGGGGTCACATCCCGGCCCTCCCGCATGAGCGTCTGCACAAGGGCCGGCGGCAGATCGGAAGGCAGTTCCCGGACGTACTCGGGAAGGTCGTCGAACCGGTGGTCCTTGCCGACCGCGGACCAACTCCTGAAGAAGAACAGGAGCCAGAGGAGAGGGCCGGCGATCTGCCAGAGGCCCCAAACGCCGGCGGCCTTCAGGAACCGGGCCCGTCTCGCTTCGGCCCGCTCGTTCTCCCGGCGGGCCCGTTCGATGGTCTCTCGAACGAAGGCCTCCTCCTCCCGTCTGATGGACTCCAGCGTGTGGCGGTCCGATGGGACGCCGGCGACCAGGCCCGCCGGCCAGACGACCCGGATCTCGAACGGCTGCCGGGACGCGAGGCGCGGCGAGGTGAATCGGGCCGTGCGCCGATCGACGATCTCCGAACGGCCTGCGAGCGGGCCGTGCCCCCAGACGAGCAGGTCCCCGGCGCCTTCGACGGCCTCGGGCAGGATGACGGTGACCGTGACGTTCCCGGCGGGCTTGTCCCACTCGTCCCCGACGGCCTGCCAGTAGAGCTCCGTGGCCTCCGGATAGCTCGTGACGCCGCCGCGGACACGGTAACGGATATGGAAGGTGCGCCGCTCGTCTCGGGCCGCAAAGGACCATTTCGCCGAGAAGCGCCCCGACCCGGTCCCCGTCTCCGTCCTCAGGGCCTGGCCCCGCTCGTCGCGGACCTCGAACTCCGAGATCGACACCTCGTTCCGATATCCGCCGGGCCCGGCCCTTAGGGGTATGGCGATCCAGGCGAAGGAGAACTCCCCTTGGAACGCGAAGGTCCGGTATTCGTCGACGACGAAGGAGCCGTCGCGCTCGACGGCGATCTCGATGCGGACCTCCGGGAAATAGTAGTCCTTGGCCGCGGCCCCGACGGCCCGCGGCCAGATGGTCAGGAGGACCAAGATCAGGGCCACCCGGGCGGCCGCGCTACCTCTTCTCACCGCCTCTCCTCGTCCCGTCACGGCTCCCCTCCTTCCCGATCGCGCCCGGGCCGGGGGCGCGGTCCGGGCCGCCTCCGGGAACGCCCGTAGACGTGGTCGATCAGAGCGATCTCGGCCTCCGGGTCCATGCCGATGAAGACCAGGCCGGCCTCGAAGACCTGGCCTTCGTAGACCTCGCGGACCCAGCGGACCTCGGCGGCCGTTCGGATCATCCTTCTGGAACCCGACAGGGTGATCTCCAGGTCGACGCGCTCGCCCGGCTCGAGCCGGGCGCCCGTCAGGATGCGCACGCCTCCGGCCGAGATGTCGCGGCTGAAGGAGGGGAAAACGGGCCGGCCGCGCTTGGCATCGCGCGAGACGCGGACGGTCAGGATGACCTTGTTCTCTTCCGCGATCCGGATGTCACGGCGCCTGTTCTTCATCCCGGCGATCCCCGATCGGCATTTCTCGACGTCCTCCCGGCCGGGGTCAAGCATAGCAGACCTCCCGGCCGCAATCAACGCGGCCCACCCGGCCGGCCCGATCGCCGCCGGGGCCTTCGGGAACCCGGCCCCCCGGCGTTTGACAACGCTTTCGGACTTAAGGTATTAGAGACGCGAAGGAGGTGCCCATGAGCGTCAAATTCCGGCTCGGCGTCATGATGTTTCTCCAATACGCGATCTGGGGGTCCTGGGCCCCGGTCCTGTCCGCGTACCTGCAGAACAATCTCGGCTTCAGCGGGGTCCAGCTCGGGGTCATCTTCAGCCTGCTGCCCCTGGCGACGATCATCTCGCCGTTCGTCGGCGGTCAGTTCGCCGACCGCTGGTTCCCGACCCAGAAGGTCATCGGCGCCCTCCAGCTGGTCGGCGGCCTCATCCTCATCCTTATCGCCAACGTCACGGCCTTCACCCCGATGATGTGGCTCATGCTCCTCTATTGCCTGGTCTACGCGCCGACGCTGGCCCTGACCAACTCCATCGCCTTCGTCAACCTCAAGAGCTCCGAGAAGGAATTCGGCGCCATCCGCGTCTGGGGGACCATCGGCTGGATCGCGGCCGGTTGGGCCCTGTTCGGATGGCGGACCCTGGCCAAGTCCCCCGAGGGCATCGCCATGAAGGGCGACACCCTCCTGCTGGCCGGCGTTTTTTCTCTGCTCATGGGGGTGTTGTCGTTCGGCCTGCCCCACACGCCGCCCCAAAAGGAAGGAGCCCGGCCTTGGGCCTTCCTCGAAGCCCTGAAGATGTTCAAGGACAAGAACTTCCTGGTCTTCGCCGTCATCTCCTTCATCGTCGCCACCGAGCTCCAGTTCTACTACGTGCTGACCTCGCCGTTCCTGACCTCGCCGGCCATCGGTGTCAGTCAGAAGCACATCTCGGCCGTCATGACCATCGCCCAGGTCGCCGAGATCTTCGTCATGGCCTTCATGCTGTCCTGGGCCCTCAGGAAGTTCGGCATGCGGCGGACGCTGACCCTGGGCATCCTGGCCTGGCCCATCCGGTACATCATTTTCGTCATCGGCGAGCCCTCCTGGCTGGTCATCGCTTCGCTGGCGCTTCACGGCTTCTGCTACGTTTTCTTCTTCACGGCGGCCTTCATCTACGTCGACAATATCGCGCCCAAGGACATCCGGCACTCGGCCCAGAGCCTGATCGCCATCATCATCCTGGGCTTCGGCAATTTCGTCGGCAGCCTGTTCAGCGGCTGGGTCCAGAACCTATTCACTAGGGAGGCCATGGACGCCGCCGGCCAGGTCGTCAAGGTCATCGACTGGCGCGCAACGTTCCTGGTGCCGACGGCTTTGACCCTCCTGTGCCTGGTCGTCTTCCTGCTGTTCTTCCGGGAGAACCGGAGGACCGCCGAGGGGACGGCCGGTTGAAGCGAGGGGAAGGAGCGAGAACCATGAAGACCAAGAAAAAGACGCTGGGCGTCGGGTTCGTCGGCGGCGGGTTCATTTCCCGCTTCCACATCCGCTCGTGGGTCGGGGTCCGGGACGCCGATGTCGCCGCCCTCGTCGACATCGACGCCAAGCGGGCCCGGGAAGCGGCCGCTCTGGCCAAGGGCCTGCGGGTCGGGACCCCCCGGATCCACAAGTCCCTGACCGAGATGGTCGCCGATCCGGCCGTCGACGCCGTCTGGATCGGCTCCCCGAACTATACGCGCCTGGAGGTCATGGAGGAGATCGCCCATGCCGTGACGACCGGCAAGGGCGAGCTCATCGGCGTCTGCTGCGAGAAGCCCCTCGGCCGGAACGTCAAAGAGGCCAAGAGAATGCTTGAGCTGGCCCGCAAGGCCGGGCTCCTCGACGGCTACCTCGAGAACCAGGTCTTCTCCCCGGCCGTGGTCCGCGGCAAGGAGATCGTCTGGGCCCGCGGCGCGGCCCTGTCGGGCCCGCCCTACCTGGCCCGGGCGGCCGAAGAGCACAGCGGCCCCCACATGCCCTGGTTCTGGGAAGGGACGCTCCAAGGCGGGGGGGTCCTCAACGACATGATGTGCCACTCGGTCGAGGAGGCCCGCTTCATGCTGACCCCGCCCGGGGCCCCGCGGGACGTCCTCAAACCGGTCAGCGTCACGGCTTACACGAACTGCCTCAAGTGGCAGGAGCCTCGCTACGCCGCCGCCCTGGCCCGCCGGAGCGGCGGGAAGACGGACTATCTCAAACGGCCGGCCGAGGACTTCGCCCGGTCCCTCGTCGAGTACAAGAACAAGGATGGCAAGACCCTGATCGTCGAGACGACGACCAGTTGGTGCTATGTCGGCGCCGGGCTGCGGCTGAGCATGGAGCTTCTCGGGCCGGAATACGCCCTCCAGATCAACACTCTCGACGCCGGGCTCAAGGTCTTCTTCAGCCGTCAGGTCAGGGGCAAGGCCGGCGAGGATCTGGTCGAGAAGCAGAACGCCGAGATCGGTCTGATGCCGGTCGTCGCCGACGAGGCCGTCGAGTACGGATACACGGGGGAGAACCGGCACATGGTCCAGTCGTTCCTCGACGGCCGCCGGCCCGAGGAGAATTTCTCCGACGGAGTGGCCGTCGCCGAGCTGCTGATGGCCGCCTACATGAGCGCCGAACAGGACCGGACCATCCCCTTCCCTCCCCCGGGGCTCGAGACCTTCGTCCCGGCCGTGGCCAGGGGCCGCTGGAATCCGAGGAAACGAAGATAGGCCCGGCTGGAGGCGGCCGCGCCTTTCGTGGTATGATGGAATCCCGCTCAGGGAGGCGGTGAACCTTGAAGATCGGCTACCTCGACGGCAATCGGCTTTACTACGCGTTCCTGGCCGGAGGCCGGGCCGTCATCCGTGACCGCGACTACCTGAACAAGATCAATGTGTTCCCGGTGCCCGATTCGGACACGGGCACGAACCTGGCCTCGACGATGCGGGCCATCGCGGAACGGGCCCGGGCCTTCCGTTCGGCACGGGCCACGCTGGGATCGATCGCCGACGCCGCCCTCCTCGGGGCCCGGGGCAACTCCGGGCTGATCTTCGCCCAGTTCCTCTTCGGTCTGAGCCAGGAGGTCAGGGAGGAAAGCCGGCTGACCCCGCACCACTTCGCCGAGGGTGCCCGCCGGGCCGTCCAGCACGCCAGGCGGGCCATCTTGACCCCCGTCGAAGGGACCATGTTGACCGTCCTTCACGACTGGGCCGAGGCCCTCTACGCTGAGCGCTGGAAGAAGTCCGATTTCGTCGAGCTGTTGACCCATTCCCTCCACGCCGCCGAGCGATCGCTCAAGGATACGCCGAAGAAGCTGGCCGTTCTGGCCCGGGCGGGCGTCGTCGACGCCGGGGCCAAGGGCTTCTTCGATTTTCTCGAGGGTGTGGTCGCGTTCATCCGGAAGGGCAGCCTGCGGGCCGTCCGCCGGGTCGCCGGCGACGATCCCCCGGCCCCGCCCGATCTCCACGCCGAACGGTCGACCGTGACCAAGCGCTTCTGCTCGGAAGCTCTGCTCATCGGCGACCGGCTCGACGTCGACGCCATTCAGGGGTTTGTCCGGGCGGCCGGCGAGTCGGCCATCGTCGCCGGCTCCCCGAGCAAGCTTCGGCTCCATGTCCACACCGACGATGCCGCGGGGCTGTTCTACGAGCTCCAGAGGCACGGCACGATCCAGGACATCAAGGCCGACGACATGCTCCGGCAGTTCGAGGCGGCCCACGACCGGAAGCACCCCGTTGCCGTCCTGACGGACTCGGCTTGCGACCTGCCGCAGGCCGTCCTCGACGACCATCAGGTCCACGTCATCCCCTTCAACCTCTTCTTCGGCGACAGCCTTTTCCTCGACAAAGTGACCATCGTCCCGGACCGCTTCTACGACCTCCTGCGCTCGCGGCCCGAGATGCCCAAGAGCGCCCAGCCGTCCCAGGCCCACGTTCAGCGTGTCCTGGAGTTCCTCGCGGGGCACTATGAAGCGGTGGTCGCCGTGACCATTTCGGGGGGGCTGACGGGCTTCCACGGCCAGGTCCTCAAGGCCCGCGAAGCTCTGGGCCTCGACGCCTCGCGCGTGGCCGTCGTCGATTCCAAGCACCTCTCGGTCTCCGAGGCCCTCATCGTCCTCCGGGTGCTGGAAGCCGTCCGGGCCGGTCGGACGTTCGAAGAGATCTCCCGGGAGGCCGACCGCTGGGTCAAGGCGACGCGTCTCTGGGTCGACATCCGGACCTTGAGATACATGGTCAAGGGCGGCCGGGTCAGCCCGGCCAAGGGCCTGATGGCCGCCGCCCTCAACATCAAGCCCATCGTCACCCTCGATGCCGAGGGCAAGGCGGCCATCCTCGGCAAGTCCTTCAGCCGCCGGGGGAACATGAAGAAGATCCTCGGGCAGATCCGCAAGGCGACGGCCGACCGGGCCGTCTGGAAATACGGCCTCGTTCACGCCCAGAACGAGGGCCGGGCGCGCCTGTACGCCGAAGCCCTCGAAGGGATGCTGGGCAGGCCCCCGGCCTTCATCTCCGACGTTTCTCCCGTCGTCGGCGCCCACAACGGCATCGGTGTCGTCGGCATCGGCTTGATGTTCGAATAGCCGTCCCCCTTGCGCCCGGGGGAGAGAGGGAGGGTCCCATGGAAGGAGTCCTCGTAGAGCTGGGCCGCAGCGGCACCCTCGTCGCCGCTTACATGACGGCCTGGTTCGTCGCCGCCTTGATCAAGAAGGACAATTCCCTGGCCGATATCGCCTGGGGGCTGGGTTTCGTCCTGGTGACGCTTTTTACCTTCCCTTGGACGGCCCCGCACGTCGAGGCCCTCGTCGCCGCGCCTCTCGTCATTGTCTGGGGCCTGCGCCTCGCCCTCCATGTCTTCTTGAGGAACCGAAAGCGGGGCGAAGATCCCCGGTACGCCGCCTGGCGGGTCCAATGGGGCAAGTCGTTCGTTTCGCGCAGCTACCTCCAGGTCTTCCTGCTCCAGGGGTTCTTCCTGCTCGTCATCGCCTCCCCTATCGTTCTCATCAACGTCGGGCCCTCCCCGCCGGACATGCCCGAGAACGGAGCGCTCGGCATCTGGTTCGGGGGTCTCCTCGTCTGGGCCGTCGGCTTCTTCTTCGAAGCCGTCGGCGACGCCCAGCTGGCCGCGTTCAAGAAGGACCCGGCGAACAAGGGCCGGATCATGGATCGGGGACTGTGGCGCTTCACCCGCCATCCGAACTATTTCGGGGAGTCGCTGATGTGGTGGGGGATCTTCCTCATCGCCCTGGAGTTCCCCCTTGGCTGGACGACGGTCATCAGCCCTCTCCTGATCACTTTCCTGCTGGTCAAGGTCTCGGGCGTTCCGATGCTAGAGAAAAGGTACCGCGGCCGCCCCGATTTCGAGGCCTACGCCAAAAAGACCAGCGCGTTCGTGCCCTGGTTCCCGAAGAAATGAAAGCCGGGGGCCCCGTGAGGGGCCCCCGGTCCAACGGTCCGTCAGAATCCCGGCGAGATGCTCAGCTGGAAGTGCCACCCCCGGGCCGGGCGGTCGATGGGATAGACGTAATTGAGCCCCAGGATGAGGGCGCCGAAGATGTTGGTCCTCAACCCGATGCCCGTGCTGCTGATGGGCTTGCGGTTGCCGCCGAAGAAGGTCGGTTTGACGTCGTCCGGTTCGGTCCCCCCCCACCAAGAGCCGGGCGTCGACGCGTAGGCGATGCCCCAATCGAAGAAGCCGTAGAACTCCAGAGGCCAGGCTCCGAAGTAGCCCTTGCCGATCCCGAGCAGGCCGAGGAGCGGAAAACGGACCTCGACGTTGGCCAGGATCATCTTGCTGCCGTAGAGGCGCCCGAAATCGAACTCGCTCGTCCCCGTCTCGGGATCGAATTCCTCGGAGACGACGGACTCGTAGCCGCGGACGAGGTCCCAGTAGCCGATGTAAAGCGGATAGAACCGGCCGTCCTCGGCCTGGCTCCCGTAGCGCCCGTAGTGCATGGCTCGGAAGGCCAGGGTGAAGGGCTTGACCGGCATGAGGTACCTGCGGAAGTCGACGTAGGCGGTCGTGAAGGTCACCCCGCCGACGGCCGGCGATACGGAGACGGCGAAGTTCTGGCCGAGGATGGGGCTGGTGGCCCCGAAGATCCCCGTGTCGTAGAAATATCCGGCCGAAAGGTACCCGTAGTTCAGGCTGGGCTGCGATTCTTTCTCCTTGGTGGAGGCCAGCAGCCCTCCGCTGAACGAATAGATCCTCGTGTAGATGGTCCGGCTGAAGCCCTGCGACCGGTAGCCTCCGCTCAGGCTGAACCGGCTGACCTGGCTGAGGGGGTACGACGCGAACAAGGACAAGTCGTAATTGATGAGGCGGAAGATGTCCTCGACCTCGTAGATCGCGGGCTGGCCGCCGAACTCACCCTCGAAGACCCCGTAATAGGGATAAGGGTAAACGATCCGCTGGGCGGCCGCGCCCCAGTTGATGCGGTTCTTGTTGTTGAGGTAGGCCACGGCCCCCGAGGTGTCGACCAGCCGGGAGCTCGTGAAAGCTTGGGTAACGATCGTGTGGTAGCCGAGCATATCGCTCCAGAAGGCCGCCAGGCCCCCCGCGCCGTAGGTCCCGAAACGGTCGACGCCGACGGCGATCGAGGGCGGGGCGACGTAGTCCAGGCCCAAGCGGGGCTTGTAGTCGGCGATGACGAAGTCCGTATCCTTGGGCAGGCCGAACAGCGGATTCTTGAGCAGGCCGAGCAGGGCCCCCTCGGCCGCCGATCTCGGGGGCAGCAGGGCGGGGTTGCGCTCGAACTGGGCCAGGAAAGGCTGTCCTTCGAGGGCGGCGGGATCGTCGATGGCGTAAATGGAGTGGTATCCGTCCTCGTAGCCCGAGAAGAGGAGGCGGCCGGCCGACGCGGCCACGGACAGGGCCGGGCTGAGCTCGGTGATGCCGCTGACCCCGGTGAAGAGGTTGGTGATCTGGGAGATCCGGCCCGTGGCCAGCTCGACCCGGTAGATGTCGGTTTTTCCGTTCTGGTCCGAGAGGAAATAGAGGGAGCGTCCGTCAGGAGCCCATTGGGGATTGATGTTCTTGCCTTCCGGGAAGGCCAAGACCTTCTGGACCTGACCCGATTCGACGTCGAGGAGGGCCAGCTCGTAGTCGCCGATGTCGACCCAATCGAGGTTGGTCGAGAACCGTTCGGTGAGGAAGGCGATGGTCCGCCCGTCGGGCGACCAGACGGGCTGGAGGTCGCCGTAGACGTCCCTGGTCATCTGCTTGAGGACGTCGGTCGTCAGATCATAGATGAAGATGTCCGAGACCCCGCCGGTCAGGGCCGCGAAGGTGATGAAGCGGCCGTCGGGCGACCAGGCCGGGCTCATGATCTCGGCCAGCTCGGTGAAGCGGATCTCCCGCTGGGTCCTGTTCCGCTCCATGTCCAGGATGGTCAGCACCGGACGGCCTTTGGCGATGCCGCTGAAAACGAACTTGGTCCCCGTCCAGTCCCAGGAACCGGCCGAGCGGATGAACTGGATGCTCTCGAAGTGAGGGTCGACGGCCGTCGAGACGATCTTGCGCTTGACCTTGCCCGTTTCGGCGTCGGCCAGGAAGAGGTCGATCGAGAACAGGTCCCGCGTCGACAGAAAGACGACGCTCCCGCCGTCGGGGCTGACGGACGGCCCGATGTTGTAGGGATTCTTCTCGACCCCCTTGAACAGGGTCTGGCCGACCTTGCTGGGCGCGTCCATCTTCTCGACGAGCGGCCCGTAAGCGTCCTCCATGGACTTGTGCCAGTCGGCCGAGAGCTGCTTGAGCTTGACCCCGAGGATGCCTTCCATGACGGCCTCGTAGTCGCCGGCCCGCCCGACGGACTTCATGAGCTTGCCGATGATCTCGTCGCCCCAGCGCCCGGTCATGTAGCTCCAGACGGCCTGGCCCCACCGGTAGGGGAAGTACTTATAGGAATTACCGAGCTTGGAGATCTGCGGCAGGTCCTTGCGCAGGACGGCGTCCCGCATCCACATCGACGTGTTGGGATCGACGGGGCCGATGGACAGGTACTCGGCCATGCCCTCGATGAACCAGAGCGGGATGCGCAGTCCCATCTCGTTGCCCCGGGCCTGGTCGGAGTGGCCCTGGGCCATGATGTCGTACTGGAAGGCGTGGACCAGCTCGTGGCCGATGACGTGGTCGGTCTCGTAGAGCGACGCCCCGTAAGGGAGGATGATGCGGCGCTTGAACGACTCGGTGACGCCGCCGACGCCCTCGCCGAGCAGGCTGGGGATGGCCGTCGTCTGCTGGAACTCGGGGCCGCTGCCGTAGAGGATGAGCGGCTGGCGGCCCTTGAGCTCATGGTTGAACATCCGGGACAGGCGGGCGTACCAGCGCTCGGCCATCAGGCAGGCCAGCTTGACGGTCTCTTCGTTCTCGAGGTAGTAGTAGACGTCGAAATGCCGGGTTTTCATGATCTTGAAGTCGAACTTCCGGTACTGGACCTTGTTCCGGCCGTAATACTGAGCCTCGAGAAGAGGTATCCCCGCCCCGAAGAGCAGGGCCGAGAACGTCAACAGGACGATCGATCTTCGCAAAGCGGATCTGAGCATATGGATTCTCCTTAAGGATGGACGATGTTTGTGAGGGTCCCACGGACGTCGGCGAATCCCCCTGACGGGGGGAGGCGCATCTTTCATAGGTCGAAACTCCTTTCGACCCCTTCCCGCCCCCTATGATAGCCGATTCCGAGGGCACTGTCCACAGAGGGCTCGACCTGCCCCATAACGCGGCCGCTCAGGAACGGATGTTGACCTCAAAGCGGCATTTGGGGTAAGATTCCCGGCGATCATCATGACGACCCAGATCCTGATCATCCTGGCGGTCATGATCGCCGCCTACGCCGCGGCCAAGATCTCCCGGCTTTCGGTCGAGCTGAGCATGCTGGCGGCGGCGGTCGCCGGAGCCATCGCCGGGGCCGTGAGCCGGACGCCGGAGGCCGGCCAGATCGGCCGCCACCTTGTCGAGGGCGCCTTCACCTACCTCGACGTCATGCTGGTGTTCTTCACGGCCACCCTGTTCATGACCATCGTCAGCGAGTCGGGCGGGGTCAGCTATGCCGTGCGCACGGCCCTCCGGGTCTTCGGGCGGCGGCGGGTCGCCGCCCTGCTCGTCCTGATGGTCATCGTCCTCGTCCCCGGCGCCCTGACCGGGGCCGGGAGCGTCTCCCTGCTCGTCGTCGGAGCCCCGGTCGCCCTGGCCCTTGGCCGGCTCGGCGTACCCAGGAAAAGGGTCGCGGCCATGTTGTTCATCGTCGCCGGGCTGAGCGCGGCCGCTCCGCCCGTCAACATCTGGGCCATGATCCTCTGCGCCGGGACGGCCATCCCCTATGTCGGTTTCGAATTCACCCTGGGCCTGCCCGTCCTGCTCCTCGGGACCTTCACGGTCCTCGTCCTCGGCTGGAGAAAGGACCCCCAAGCCGCCTCCGATGTCCCCGATGTCCCGGAGGCCCCGGCCGGCATGAGCTGGTGGCGGGTCCTCCTGCCTTTCGTCGTGTTCTTCGGCCTGCTCGCCGCGGCCCGCATCTGGCCGTTCGACTTCCCGGTGCTCGGTCTGGCCCTGCCGTTCGTCTTCTCAGGCGCCGCCGCCCTGGCCCTCAGTCCGCGCCGGATCGCCTTCCTGCGGCTGGCGCGGGAGACCGTCGACAAGCTCCTCCCGCTGCTGGCGACCATGGTCGTCGTCGGCATGCTCCAGCAGATCATGACCGCGACCGGCGTCCGCGGCCTGCTGTCTTTCGCCGTCATCTCGACGCCCCTCGTCCTCCTGTTCATCCTGCTGCCGGTCATCATCCCCGTCTCCGAGGGCGTCCTGACGTACGGCGGCGCGGCCATCATCGGCATTCCCCTCATCTGGTTCCTGGACTCGCTCGGCTTCCACGCGACCGTGGTCATCGCCGGCCTCAGCCTGCTGTGGCCCCTGGGTGACGGCTTGCCGCCGACGGCCCTCATCGGCCGTCTCAGCATCATGGTCACGGGCTATGAGGGATCCTACCGCAGGTTCCTGCTCTCGACCTGGCTCCCCTGGCTGGTCGTCACGGCCGTCGGCATGCTGATGATCCTGTTCAGCTCGAAGCTGGCCTTCCTGGTCAGGTGGAGCGCGTGAGGTGAGGCATTGAGATGAACATCATCACCATCGCCTATTACCTCATAACGGCCTTCCTGCTGGCCATCGCCGCCTGGAACTTCGTCGCCGAGAAGAAGGACCGCAGCCGCCTGGTCCTTTACCTCCTGATCATGATCCCTCTCATCTTGAGGATCCTGCGAGTCAAATGAAGGATGCCGGACATGAAACGTGAGTTGGCGTTCAAGGCGGGCCTGGCGGCCCTGCTGGCCGCGGTCCTCGTTTGGGGCGGTCTGCCCCTTTTCCGCCAAAGGCATTACAGCGTCCCCGTCGTCAAAGGCCCCGGCGTGACCTCCGTGTTCCCGCTGAGCGATTTCTCGCCCGGCTTGGCCGGAACGGACGCCGACACGACGGTCTTCGTTCTCGAGGGGAAGGAGCCCGGCGGCAAGGCTCTGGTCATGGCCAACACCCACGCCAGCGAGCCCGAGGGCATGCTGGCGGCCCTGATCATCATCGAGCGGGGCATCGTCGAGAAGGGCACTCTGTTTGTCATCCCCTTCTTCAACGCCAGCGCCGGGCGGAACACTCGACCCGGCGACGGTTATCCCCTCTACTTCGACGTTCCCACGGCCTGGGGTGCGAAGCGGTTCCGCTACGGGAACCGGGACGCCTCCCCGCTCGACCAGTGGCCCGACCCGGACGTCACCGTTCATTACCCGTCCAAGCAGCTCCTTTCCTATATCGACGCCCGCAACACGAACCGGACCTGGCCCGGCCGGCCCGACGGCCTGCCGATGGAGCAGGTCACGTTCGGGGCCATGGAGCTCATCCGCCGCCACGGCGTGGACCTGGCCATCGACATCCACGGGGCGGAGACCATGTTCCCGGTCACCAACTGCATCGTCGCCCCGGAGAAATCCCAACGTATCGCCACCATGGCCTATTTGACCGTCAAGGCCTCCGAGGGTTTCGAGAGCCACGTCGAGCCCTCCCCGCCCGGTTTCCGGGGCCTCTCCCACCGCGAGATCGGCGACCACTCCGATGCCCTGCCCTTCCTCCTCGAAGCGCCCATCCCCTTCCTCGATCAGCCCACGGGGCCGAAGACGGTGGAGCTCTTCCTCGAAGGCCGCGATCCGTTCCTGCTCAGCCTGTCGAAGAAGAAGAAGCTCTTCGTTCCCTATGACGAGACGGGCTGGCCCCTGGAGAAGCGGGTCGGCCAGCACAGCTCCACGACCCTCGAAATATTCCGCCAGTTCTCTCGGCGGAACGCGGACCGGGCCATCGTCGTCAGCGGCGTGCCCCGCTACGCGGAGATCCTCGAGAACGGCGTCGGCCATTATTTCTCCGACCCGTCCAAGGCGGCCCCCGGGACCGTTGTCCTCCAGTGAGCGGTCCGGCCGTCCAATTCGCCTGGGAGGTTTGAGGCATGTCCATCCGGAAACCGGCCGTCCTGTCCTTCCTCGTCGTGACCGTCTCGGCTTTCCTGGCCATGGCGCTGGCCGTCGGTGACCGGGCCGCCGGGCCCGTCCCGGACGATCATCTCGCCGATCCCCTCGAGGCCTGCACGGTCTACCTGGTGGGCAAGGACGCTTCGGCCGACGGCTCGGTCATGAGCACCCATGCCGCCGACTGCGGGGTCTGCGACTTCACCTGGCATCACGTTCCGGCCGCCGACCACAAGCCGGGGGCCATGCGGAGGCTCTATCACATCAACCAGATCAGGACCTGGCCGCCGTCGGAGGGCGGCAAGTGGAAGATGATCCTCAAGGACTTCACGGGCATCGAGATCCCCCAGCCCCGGCACACCTACGGGTACCACCATTCCGTGTTCGGCTATATGAACGACCAGCAGCTGGGCATCGCCGAGTCGACCATCGGCAACGTCCGGAAGATCTCCAATCCCACCCCGACGCCGGCCCTGAACATCTCCATGCTGACCCTGCTGGCCATGGAGCGCTGCCGGACGGCCCGGGAGGCCATCGCCCTGATGGGCTCTCTGGCCGAGACGTACGGTTACGGCTATCAGGACGGCGGCGAGATGCTGGCCGTTTCCGATCCCCATGAGATCTGGGTCTTCGAGATCATGCCGGTCGGGCCCCTCTGGACGCCCGATTCCGGCAAGCCCGGAGCGGTCTGGTGCGCCCAACGGGTGCCCGACGACCACGTCTCGGTCTGTCCCAACGAGTCCCGGATCGGCGAGATCGACCTCGGCGACAAGGATTTCTTCATGGCCTCGGAGCACGTCGTGTCCTTCGCCGTCGAGAACGGGCTCTACGATCCGGAAAGCGGCAAACCCTTCAGCTGGAAGCGGGCCTACTCCCCCGCCGAGGGCAGCGCCGAGAGCACCCGGGGGCGGCGCTCGCGCATGTGGCGGGCCTTCGATCTCCTGGCGCCCTCCCTTAAGTTCAAGCCCGAGCTGCCCAACATGGACTTTCCCTTTTCCGTCAAGCCGGACAAGAAGCTGTCGGTCCAGGACCTCATGGCCCTGACGCGCGACAAGTCCCAAGGCACGGTCTACGATCCCGTGGCGGGCATCCGCGGCGGCCCCTTCCAGAATCCGAATTACCACCGCGGCACCCGGCTCATCAGCGTCCCCAATGTCGAGTACACGACGCTGACCCAGTGCCGCTCCTGGCTTCCGGACCCGATCGGCGGCATCGTCTGGGTCGCTCTGGGGGCCCAGGACACATCCTGCTATGTCCCCTTCTACGGGGGGGCCACGGCGATGGCCCCTTCGTTCACGGTCGGCGACCACTTCATCCTCGACCGCGGCTCGGCCCGCTGGGCTTTCGATTACGTCGATTTCCACACCCAGGTCGCCTACAACGCCATCATCCAAGATGTCGAGCGGGCCCGCAAGACATGGGAAGAGGGCGCCGTCCTGCGGACCGCCGAGATCGACCGGCAGGCCCTCGAGCTCCACAAAAAGAGCCCGCGCGAGGCCGTCAAGTTCCTGACCGGCTACGGTCTCAACAACGCCAAGAGCGTCGTCGACGCCTGGTGGAAGCTCGGCGACGACATCCTGGTCAAGTACAACCATCTGGGCCATTACGACGTCGAGAAACGCCGGAGCGGCCGCATCCCGACGGCCGGGGCCCCGTGGTGGGACAAGGCCGTCCGGGCCATCGACGCCCTGACCGAGCCCGGCAAGAGATAGAATCATCATGAACGATCGGAGGTATCCATGAAGCTCAGACGAACCATCCGCTGGGGCGGCCTGTTCGTCCTGGCCGCCGTCCTGACGGCCGGCCTGACCCTCACGGACCGGGGCCCGCGGGCCGCGGCCGACGACTACGGGCCCGATCCTCTCGAGGCCTGCACGTCCATCCTGGTCGGCAAGGACGCCTCGACCGACGGGTCGACGATGACCACCCACACCTGCGACTGCGGCATCTGCGATTGGACCTGGCGCCATGTGCCGCCGGCCGACCACAAGCCCGGTGCCATGCGCAAGCTCTACCGCATCAACCAGTACAAGACCTGGCCCCCCTCGGAGGGCCTCAAGTGGGACCTCGTCCTCAACGATTTCACGGGGGTCGAGATCCCCCAGCCGCGCCGCACCTACGGCTACCACCACGGTATGTTTGGATACATGAACGATCAGCAGCTGGCCATCGGCGAGTCGACCATCGGCAATGTCCGCAAGCTCTCCAATCCCACGACCGGGCCGGCCCTTGACATCACCATGCTGACGCTGCTGGCCATGGAGCGCTGCCGGACGGCCAGGGAGGCCATCGCCCTGATGGGCTCGCTGGCCGAGACATACGGGTACGGCCATAACGACGGCGGCGAGATGCTGGCCGTGGCCGATCCGCAGGAGGCCTGGATCTTCGAGATCATGCCGGTCGGCCCGCTGTGGACCCCCGAATCGGGCAAGCCCGGAGCGGTCTGGTGCGCCCAACGGGTGCCGGACGACCACGTCTCGGTCTGTCCCAACGAGTCCCGGATCGGGGAGATCGACCTCGACAACAAGGACTTCTTCATGGCCTCGGCCCACGTCGTGTCCTTCGCCGTCGACAACGGCCTCTATGATCCGAAAAGCGGAAAACCCTTCAGCTGGAAGCGGGCCTACTCCCCCGCCGAAGGCAGCGCCGTGAGCACCCAGGGGCGCCGCTCCCGCATGTGGCGGTACTTCGACCTGGTCGCCCCGTCACAGAAGTTCAAGCCCGAGCTGCCCAACATGGACTTCCCGTTCTCGGTCAAGCCCGACAAGAAGCTCTCGGTCCAGGACGTCATGGCCCTGACCCGCGACAAGTCCCAGGGCACGGTCTTCGATCCCGTGCGGGGCATCCGCGGCGGCCCGTTCCAGAACCCTCACTATTACCGGGGCACACGGTTGATCAGCGTCCCCAACGTCGAGTATACGACCGTGACCCAGTGCCGCTCCTGGCTGCCGGACGCGATCGGAGGCATCGTCTGGATCGCCCTGGGTGTCCAGGACACGTCCTGCTACATCCCGTTCTACGCCGGGGCCACGGCGATGGCCCCGTCGTTCAGGGTCGGCGACCATTTCGTCCTCGACCGCAAGTCGGCCCGCTGGGCCTTCGACTACGTCGATTTCCACACCCAGGTCGCTTATAACGCGATCATCGGCGACGTCCAGGCGGCCCAGGCCACTTACGAGGACGAGATCGTGGCCCGCATCCCCGAGATCGACCAGCGGGCCCTCGAGCTCCACAAGAAGAGCCCGCGCGAGGCCGCCAAGTTCCTGACCGGATTCTGCCTCAACAACGCCGACACGGTCGTCGACGCCTGGTGGAAGCTCGGCGACGACATCCTGGTCAAGTACAACCACTTGAGCCAGTACGACGTCGAGAAGCGCCGCCGGGGCCGGATCACGACGGCCGAGCCGGAGTGGTGGGACAAGGCCGTCCGGGCCATCGACGTTTTCGCGGAACCCGATAAAAAATAACGCCCGCGTGAAGGAGAAGTGAGATGAGCCATACCCTGAGAACCCTTGTTCTCATCCTTGCGGCCGTCGCCCTGTCGGCGGCCCTCTTCGCCCAGCAGGTGCCCAAGGCCGGGTTGCCCGTCCTGACGACATCGGCCGGCCAGAGCGCCGACGTCACGACCCTCAACATCGTGTTCGACGAGGCCGGGATCGGCTACGACTATTGCGACGTTCCGACGGTGGAGATGATGGCCGACGGCGTCGGCCTGGGGGGGCGGGAATCCGGGCCCGGGTTCCACATCGAGATCCTCACGGATCTCGACCGGTTCCCCGAGGGCACGCCCTACAAAGCCGTCGTCTTCGCCATCGGGGCCAGCCTCAAGGGGATGGGTGCCTCGGGCCTGACCTTGGAGGCCGAGGAGGCCCGGCTCCGGAAGATCATCGACTACTGCAAGCAGAACAAGATATCGGTCATCGCCGTCCACATCGGCGGCGAGTCCAAACGCGGCGCTCCCGGGAGCGACAACGAGCGGATGATCGACGCCGTGGCCCCGACGGCCGACTACATCGTGGTCACCAAGGACAGCAACAAGGACGGCCGGTTCACCAAGATCGCCCAGGACAAAGGGATCCCGCTGACCGAGATCGATTACGCGCTGGGCCTGGTGGAGATCGCCAAGCAGGTCTTTCAATAAGGCCCGCCCGCGGTCCGGTCAACGGGACCGGGCGATGAGCTCCCGGCAGGCCGAGGCGTCGGGCGCGGCGGCGATGAACAGGCGGCGGGCCTCGCCCGCCAGACACACGCAGCGGCCCTGTTCGTCGAGGAAACAAGCCGGTCCAACTCCGCCGCTAACCGCGGCCCTGTAGGCTTCCGAGGCCGACAGGGTCCCGGTCAGGCCGGCGAGGGAGGCTCGGGCCTCGTCCGCGGATCCGTGACCGAGGATGACGAGCATGGTCCCGTTCCCGTAGGAGCCTCCAACCCCCTCTTCGAAGCCCGGCCCTCCGGCCGCGGGCAACGAGACCAGGCTGTTGAGGCCGAGCCGTCCGCGGATGTATCGGACGCTGCCGGGCTCGAGACCCTCCGGCGGCAAGGCCGCGACCAGCCCGGGAGCCTGGCCCTTCTCGGGGATCCGGGCGTCGACGGCGGCCGCCAAGGCGAGCAGCCCTTCGATCGTCGCCGGATGCTCGTCGAATCCCGTCAGCGTCACTAGGAACCGGCCCTTCCAGAAATTCAGGTAATAGGACGCCAGCTCGGATCCGTCCCCTAATCCCGCCGGCCGTCCCTTGCCCGACCGCTTGAAGGTGAACATCCCGTAGGCCGAGGACGGTGCTTCCATCTCGAAGATCTCCACGGACACCGACCGTCCCCCCTTGTCCTCGTAATCTTGGAGGAGGACCCGGCGGAAACCGTACTCGTGATAGATCTCGGCCCCGCCGTTGATATAGGTGTAGAGGGCCTCGCCCTCGAAAAGCTCGGGGTCCCCGTCCCTGACCCAGCCGGCCGTCCCTTCCGCGGGCAGGCAGCCTCCTAGGGGGCCTCCGGTCGGGGACGGTCTCCTATCCTTCGCGCAGGAGAGGGCCAAAGACGCGGCCAACGCGAGGACGAGCGCGGCTCTCGTCGGAGCCGAGGTCGCCGCCGGCTTCAAGCGTCGGCTTCCTTGACGCCGGCCTTCCCGAGGTCGATCTCGCCCAGTCCCTGCTCGGCGCCCAGCCTGATCTGGACGATCTCCGACGGCACGAGGCCCCACAGCCCTGCGCAATAGGCGTCGACGGCCACCCGGTCGGTCCCGGCGACGACCTTGTGGGGCTTGAGGATCTCGCCCGGGCCGAAGGGCCCGTTGGTGACGATGAACTCGGTGGCGTCGACGACGTTCAGGGCCGGACGGAAGGCCTTGTTGAGGTCGACGATGCACTGTTCGAGATGGACCACGGCTTCGGGATCGGTCGTCCAGTTAGCCCGGTGGAAGGTCCTGTTGTTGACCGGGGAATTGAGGCCCATCAAGTTCTTCATGGAGCCGGTGAACTTGTTGCCGGCGTGGTCCTTGGTGACCGGCATGTTGATGAGCAGGTCGTATTCGCCGGCGGCGGTCAGAAGGCGGGCCTCGGGCAGCGACTTGGCCCCCTGAACGGGAACGGCCTTGAACAGGGACTCGTCCTTCGCGAAGATCCTCAGTCCGGAGCCTTCGGCGTCGATGACGCCCTTGAGGCCGGTGTCCTCCCACTGCTTGACCGTCTGCCAGCTGAGACAGTCGACCCTCGAGGCGCCCGCGTCCCGGCAGAGCACGATGACGGCCCGCAGGATCTCGGGCTTGGTGTAGGTCCCGGGATGGCGGCTCTGGACGTTGGGCAGCAAGGCGACCTTGGCCCCCTTGGGCACGAACGTCCCCATGCCGCCCATCAGCTCGACGGCCTTGACGGCCGCCCGGCCGAAATCGTCCCCGCGGCCGACGGCCACCGCCGGGGCGGATCCAGGCTTGGCCGCGGCGACACCGGTCAGTCTGCCGCCGAGGGCCAGGCCCAGCCCGACTTGAGCGCCGGCCTTGACGAACTCCCGTCTTCCGAGTTTGCGCGCCATGTCGCCTCCTTTATATCGGATCGGCCTCATTCTCTCACACTGGGGGGGCCGCCGGCAACCGTTCGGTCCTCGCGCGACCCTCTCGGCCGGGACCTTTGATTCGCCGCCGGTTGTGTGATAGAAAAGGCCCGGATCCCGCAAGGAGCAAGACCATGAGGAGAATTCCGTTCGGCCCCCGGCGCGGACTGGTCTGGGGCCTGGCCGCCGTCTGGGGCCTGACCGTCCTGGCCCCGTCTGTCCGGGCCGCCTCCCGGGCCGGCTATCTGTCCTATGCCCGGGCTTCGGCCGATTGGATGTACGAACATCGTGACGAAGCCCTGGCCCGCTGGAAAGAGACCTTCGACCCGCTCAACGTTTTCGGCTATCGGGCCCCCGGCGGGTTGCTCGAGATGGCCGTCATCTACTCCTATCTCTACGAAAAGGAGAAGAAGCCCGCGTACGCCGCCCGGGCCAAGGAGGTCCTCCTGACCTACGGCGATCACCGCTCGGCCTATCCGGAATCATCGATCAGGCTCCGCCCGGACTACGCCGACGGCGTCCCGGCTCTCCCCGACTTCTTCACGGTCATGCGATACATACGGGCCTACGACACCCTGAGGCGCCTCGGACGCCTGTCGCCCGGCGAGGACGCCCAGATCCGGGAGATCATCGCCGGAAGCATGCGCTATCTGCTCAGGACCCAGGAGTGGGGGCCGATGAACCGGGCGGCCCTGCGGGCCGAGTCCCTGGCCTGGGCCGTCAAAGCCCTGCCGGAACACCCGGAATCGTCGAAATGGGACATGCAGAGGCGGGCCTTGGGGGACGACAACTGGGGGAACTGGCAGATCGAGGACGCCACGATCTACAACGGCGTCTGGCTCTATTCCCTGCTGGGCTACGCCGACGCCATGGGCTCCATGAAAGAGCTTTTCAAGACCCCCGAGATGGTCTATTACGCGCGCTACTATCTGAATCTCATGAGCCCGGCCGGCATGGTCCCCGACCTGGGCGACGCCCACTGGAACGCCAACTGGACGCATTTCCTGGTCTTTTTCGAGGCGGCCGCGGCGGCCCTCCGGGACCCGGCCCTCAAATGGGCCGCCGGGACCATCGCCGACAAATTCGTCGATCTATCGAACCCGACGAGCGTCGGGCTCGGATACATGCTCCTCGACGCGTACCGGTGGGGAACCGACGAGGTCCGGCCGGCCGTGCCGTCGGGCGGGTCGATGGAGGTCATGGATGACATCGTCGGCAAGAAGATCGTCTTCCGCGACGGCTGGTCGGAGCGCGCCAACTACCTGCTCCTCAACTACCGCGACGAGGGCGACGGCGGGTTGAACTTCCGCGACTATCTTCGGGACACCATCCCCGTCGAGGAAGAGAAAATGACCCACGGGCACCAGGACGAGAACAGCCTCGTCCTGCTGATGTCGGGCGGGTCGGTGCTCCTCCACGACGGAGGCTATCGCGATTTTATGCCGTCGGGGCCCTACGGCGCCTACCGGCAGGACTACTTCCACAACCGGCTCTGCGTCCGGCCCGAGAAGATCTTCTGGGGGCAGAAGGAGGGCGAATTCCGCTACAGCGTCCGGGACGCCGTCGCCGGCCAGGGGCTCCTCGAGTTCATGCGCAACGCCGGTTCCTACCGGCGGGTGCGCACCCAGAAGGTCGATTTCCTGACCTTCGACGACTTCGATTACAGCCGGACCCGAGTGGTCGACGACGGCTGGGGCTACCAGGCCGACCGCGTCGTCGTCTTCGTCAAGGACCCGGGGTGCTATGTCGTTTTCGACATCTTCAAGGCCCTGCGTGAGGACTATTTCACCCTGGCCAGCCTCTGGCACACCCGGAAGATCTTCTCCCGAGGCGATCGCTGGACCGACACGGGATACGACCGGATCCAAGCCAACGAACTGCCGGACGACCGTCGCCTGCTCATCGTCTTCCCGGAGACCCGCCAACAGATGCGGGGGGCCGAGCCCCAGAAGCGTCACTATCAGGACGAGTGGACCATCTACCAGGCCTCCGCTCAGCATTTCGAGCTGGGCGAGACGGCCGCGTTCGTGACCGTGCTCGTTCCCCACGGGAGGGACGAGAGCCCCGAGGCCTGGCTGGACCGTGTCTCGGCCCTCGAGACCGGACCCGGGCGGGCCGCCACGGGCGTCACGATCCGCTCGGGCGGCAAGGAGGTGGCCATCGCCGTCAAGAGCGATCTGCGCATGGACATCTCCCGGGATTGGCGCCGTCCCCGGTACACCTACGAGGCCGGACGGATCACGGCCGGGGACCTCGAGACCAACGGGGACTTCGTGTTCGCCGCCCTCGGCGGCGGCCGCCTCGACTACACGATCGTCAACTTGACCAAGGCCCAGTTCCGAGGTCAGGCTCTGGTCGAGGCCAAGGGATCGACCTTCGGGCTGGCCTTTGACGGGAGCCCCGATCAGGCCGGGGTCGGGAAACTGAGGTACTGGCGGGATACGGTGCCGGTCAAATAGGCGCGGCGCCTTTCAGACGGGCAGCCCCTGCTGCTTGCGCTGAGCGCTCTTCTGCGATTCCTGGGCCTCCCCGAGCATCAGGGCCAGCTTGTCGAGGGTCATCCGGATCTTGATGTTGGCCAGCTTTCTCTTGCCGGACTTCTGGCCCTCGAAGCGGGAATCGAGATAGGCGTCGATCTCCTCCGGGCCCATGATCGTCCGGACGAACTCGTCGGCGGCCAGCTCGGCCTTCAGCTCCTCGAGCGTCTGCCCGTGGACGACGATCTTGTTCTCGACCAGGACCTGGGCCCGCCAGCCCTCGAAGTCCTTGGCCGCATAGATCGGGATGGGCCCCAGGAGCTTCTTGGCGTCCTGGACCGTGTGATCGAAAAAGGCCTTGCCTTCCTTGAGGAAGCTCCTGGCCCGGTAGTATTGGGGGTCGCTGGCCGGGTTGCCCGGATCGAGGTATTTCTGGAAAAGGTCGATCGAGCTGCGGAGCAGCTCGTGGGCCCGGGTCGCGTGGATGTAAATGTCGCGTTCGACTTGGACCTGCATGCTTCCTTATAACCTCTGGCGGCACCTTAGCATAGCGGAGCCGACGAAGTCAAAGCGGATTTTCGCCGCTTTTCATGGCTCCCGCCGGTCGATGGCCGCGGCGACGACGTTGGCCACCCGGCTCCGCAGGGAAATGATGTCCCCCTTGTCCTGGGGATGGACGCGGTTGGTCAGGAGAATGACGGTCGTCGAGGTCTCCGGATCGATCCATATCGACGTCCCGGTGTAGCCCGAGTGTCCATAGGACCCGGATCCCAGCAGGTCGCCGCCGACGCTCGCGTAGTCGGAATCGAGGTCCCAGCCGAAGCCCCGCCCGGCCCAAGGGACCTTGGGAAAGATCTCGGTCATACGTTCGACGCCCAGCGGGCTGAGGACGCGGGCCCCGCGATACTCCCCTTTTCCCAGGACCATCTGGGCGAATACGGCCAGGTCGTCGGCCGTGGAGAACAGTCCGGCGTTGCCTGAGACGCCGCCCTGCAGACGGGCCAGCGGGTCGTGGACGACGCCGCGCAGCGGGACGCCGTCGACGACCTCGGTGGGCACGCAGGACGAACGCAACCTTTCAGGCGGGAGGAAGAACGTCCGCGACATCCCGAGGGGCCCGAAGATATTATCGGCGGCGAATTCGGCCAGCGTCCGCCCGGTGACCTCCTTGACGATATGGGCCAGGGTGATGAAGTTGAGACAGCTGTAGACGAACCTCGTTCCGGCCGGGGATTCCTTGGGCAGGCGGGCGATCTCCTCGACCAGGGCCTCAGGGGCGCACGGCCGTCCGAGCCTGTCGGCGGCCTCCTCGGCGTCCAGGTAGGGAGGAAGACCCGAGGTGTGGGTCAGGAGGTGCCAGATGCGGGCCTCGCCGCCGGCGACGCCTTTCTCGTAATAGTACGGGGTGAAACCGGGGACGAAGTCGACGATCTTGTCCCAAAGCCGGAGCTTCCCTCTTTCGGCCAGGATCATGATCGAGGTCGCCGTGGCCACCGGTTTGGTCAGCGAGGCCAGGTCGAAGATCATGTCGGCCTTCATGGGACGGGGCTCGGGGACCCGCTGGGCGTCCCCGTAGGCCTTGCGGAAGACCGTTCTGCCGCCCCGGGCCACGAGGAGAACGGCACCCGGGAAGTCCCGGCGATCAAGGGCCTCGGCGATGATCCCGTCAAGAAGCGCCAGGTGTTTCGACGACATGCCGACCTGCTCCGGCTTGGCGACGGGCAGGCCGCCGTCGCCCGTCATAGGCCGGGCCTGACCGGCGGCCAAGACGATGAGCGCGAGGATGACGAAGGTTCTTCTCATCTGTCCCTCACTTCAGGCCGGTCCCTGCGGGTCCTCCGGCCGCCGGCGTCCCCGGCCTCAAAGCTCGAGCCAACGGACGGGATTGCCACGCGACGCCAAAAATTTCTCGAGATCGGCCAGCGACACCTCGAGCGTCGCGGTGTTGATATTGGGATGAAAGCCGACAAAGGCGCTCGTTCTCAAGCTTCCGTCGAGGACCACCCGGACCTCACCGCGGTCGTCGTTGATCAGGCCGAACGGCGAGACCGAGCCCGGCTCCGTTCCCAGGTATCGTTTGAGGCGCTCGGGCGAGGCGAAGCTCAGCCGGTCCTCCCCGAGCTGGGCCGTCAGGCGTTTCAGATCGACGCCCCGGGTCACCGGAGCGATGACCAGGTAGTGCCGGTTCCCCTTGTTGTTCCGAAGGAAGAGGTTCTTGCAGTGGGTGCCTTGGAGCCCCTTCCAGTATTTCTCGGCCTCCTCAACGGTGGCCACGGGCGGGTGTTCGTGGCGGACATAGGCGATCCCCAGGCCGTCCAGGATCTCAAGGACGTTCCGCTCGATCTCGGCGACAGGCATGGCGCTCAACACCATAGACCAAAAGGCTAGCGGGGCGCAAGCCGGATCTCGGCCAGGACCGGATTATGGTCGGAGACGAACCGGCCGTCCCAGGCCCCGGGCAGGACGCCCGCCCGAAGGACATCGATCTCCGGGCCGACGAGGATGTGATCGATGGGCGGCCGGCCGACGGGATCCGGCCGGAAACCGCTATATGTCGAGGACGGGCCGAAGGGCGGGCGCTTCGAGACGTCGCGTGCATCACGCAGCGGACCGCCCGGCCCGATGTCGCCCTCGACGAGGATCATGTAGGGCGGGTCAGACCGGGTGGCGTTGAGGTCCCCTATCAGGACAACGGGGCCGTCGCCGGCCGCACGCCGGACGGCCTCGAGGGTCAGAGCGGCGCCCTCGCGCCGGGCCGTTTCGCCGATGTGGTCGAAATGGGTGTTGAAAACCGTCAGGAGCCGGTCCGTGCGCAGGTCCCGGAGCCGGGCCCAAGTCACGATCCTCGGACAGACCGCGTCCCAGCCCTTGAGGCCCGGTTCGTCGGGTGATGCGGACAGCCAGAAAGTCGAGGACTCGACGAGCCCGAAGCGGTCCCTTCGGTAGAAGATGGGGCAGAACTCCCCCGCGCTCCGGCCGTCGTCCCGTCCGACTCCCGTCCAGCCATACCCCGGGAGCAGGGCTTCGAGGTCCTCGATCTGGGAGGCCAGCGCTTCCTGCAGGCCGGCGATGTCGACGTCGTGGAAATCGATGATCCCCGCGGCCATCTCCTTTCGCAGGGGCCATGCGTTCGGCCCGTCGGCCGGGTTGTCGAAGCGGATGTTGAAGCTCATGACCCGGACCGCGGCGGCCTCATCCGCCGGGGCCTTGGCGATGGGCGGGCCGCAGGCCAGCCAAAAGAACGACAGGACGGACCACCCGATCAGGGCCAAGCCGATCTCTCTTCTCATTCTCCGGGGCTCCTTACCGTCCGGATTATATCAAGGGCCCGGTTTTTTTTCAGCCCCCGTATCGTCTACAATAGGCCCATGGATATCCTCTTCTCGCCCCTTCGCCTCGGATCGCTCACGATCCCCAACCGCTTCGTCCGCTCGGCGACCCACGATTTCATGGCCGACGGCGAGGGCCGTGTCACGGATTCTCATGTGACGCTCTATTCGCGTCTTGCCGAGGGCGAAGTCGGCCTGATCGTCACCGGCCATGCCCACGTCCAGCCGTCGGGCCAGGCCAGCCCGCGCCAAATGGCCGTTCACGACGACCGGTTCATCGGCGGGTTGGCCCGCATCCCGGAAGCCGTCCACCGATTCCCGTCGCGGATCATCCTCCAGATCGCCCATGCCGGGCGCCAGACCAAGGAAAAGCTCTGCGGATGTGTGCCCGTTTCCCCCTCCGCCGTCTACGACCCGGCCTCCAAGGTCATGCCGCGCGAGCTCTCGCCCGAGGAGATCGGGTCTCTGGTCGACGATTTCGTGGCCGCCGGCATCCGGGCGCGAAGGGCCGGCTTCGACGGTCTCCAGCTCCATGCCGCTCACGGTTATCTCCTGTCGAGCTTCCTCTCCCCGCACACCAACCGTCGCCGGGACGAGTGGGGCGGGGCGGTCGAGAACAGGGCCCGCGTCCTCGTCGAGATCCTCCGGGGGCTCAGATCGGCCCTCGGCCGCGAGTATCCGGTCATCGTCAAGCTCAATTCGACCGACTTCCTGGAGAATGGATTGACCCTCGAGGACGCCGTCCGCATCGCCGTCCTCATCGAGTCGGAAGGCGTCGACGGCATCGAGGTGAGCGGCGGCATGGCCGAAGCCGGAAGAGGCTCGGTCTGGCCGGGCCTGCGGACCGAGGACGAGGAGGGCTATTTCGCGGAAAACGCCGCCCGCATCAAGCAAGCCGTCGGGGTCCCGGTATTCGCCCTCGGGGGCATCCGCACCCTGGCCGTCGCCGGAAGGATCGTCCAGGAGGGCCGGGCCGACCTCGTCTCGCTCAGCCGCCCGCTCATCAGGGACCCGTTCCTCGTCAGGCGTTTTCGAGAAGGTTCGGCCGTGAGGTCAGAGTGCATCTCGTGCAATAGATGCTTCGATCCCCGGGGCATCCGCTGCGCCGAGCTGGTGAAGCGCCGCTGACGCCCACGGGCCAAAAGCCCTCGTCGTTCTCCCCTGTCGCCCGGCCCGACCCGCCTACCGGGGCTCTTTCCCGAGAGGAAGATACCGCCGGTGGAACGGGGCGAAGCGGGCCGGATCGAGCTTGATCACGGCCCGGTCGTAGGTCATCAGGCCGTTGACCTCGATCTCGCAATCCGTCGTCTGGGTATAGACCGCGGCGGCCAGGCCCTCGCCCACGAGAGGAGCCAGGTCCTTGATGAGCTCCGTGTAGCGCTCCTCGAAGGTCTTGAGGTCATCGAGGTTCCGGTAGCCCCAGTTCCCTTCGGACTGCCAGAGGTGCCCGCTGATCGGCAGCCCGAGCCCGCCGAACTCGCCCAGCACGGCCGCCCGCCGCTCCTCGAGCGGCGGCATGGCCGGGCCGGGGTAGCTGTGGATGTCGATGACGTCGCCGACGCCCTTGTCCGTCCAGCCGCTGGCATTGTTGACCAGGCGCGAAGGGTCGCGCTCCTTGGTCCAGGCCGTTATCCGCTCGGTGTCGAACTGCCCCCAGCCCTCGTTGAACGGCACCCACATGACGATCGAAGGGTGGTTGTGAAGGGCGTCCATGATCGACCGCCACTCCGCTTCCCACTGGGCGTCGATAGGCGCCAGCTCCCCGGCGGCGTAGCCCTTGCGGTCGTAGAGGGCGCTGGGCATGTCCTGCCAGACGAGGATGCCCATCCTGTCGCACCAGGTGTAGAGCCGCTGAGGCTCGACCTTGACGTGCTTGCGGAGCATGTTCATCCCCAGGGACCGGATGACCTCGAGGTCGTAGCGCAGGGCCTCGTCGGTCGGGGCCGTGTAGAGCCCGTCCGGCCACCAGCCCTGATCGAGCGGACCGAACTGGAACAAGGGGCGGCCGTTGAGAATGAGGCGGAGAACGCCGGACCCATCGCGCTCCACGGAGATCTTGCGGAGTCCGGCGTAGCTGCTGACCGCGTCGAGCGCCCGTCCTTCCCTCTTGAGGACGGCCCGGACGTCATAGAGGACCGGGTCGTCCGGCGACCAGGGCTCGGGGTCCGGGATGGCGACGACGACCCCGGCCGTGGCAGGCCCGGCGGCCGAGGCTACGGGCCTTTGGTTGCGGCCGACCGAGATCTCCAGCACGGCATCGGCAGCCTCCCCTCTGATGATCGGCTCGAAAAGGAACGCCCCTCGGTCGAGGTCGGGCGTGATCCTGAGACGCTCGATGTGGGTGGACGCCACAGGCTCCAGCCACACGGTCTGCCAGATGCCGGTCACGGCCGTATAAAAGATGCCCCGGGGACGGGTGACCTGCTTGCCGCGGGCCTGGGGGCTGTTGCTCTCGTCGGTCGGATCAAGGACCCTGAGGACGAGCTCCTGCGGTCCTTTGGGCTCCAAAGCCTCGGTGATGTCGAACGTGAACGGGTCATAGCCGCCCCGATGGCGCCCGACCGGCCGGCCGTTGAGCCAGGCCTCGCAGGCCCAGTCCACGGCCCCGAAATGAAGGAGCACGCGCTTGCCCCTCCATCGGCGAGGGACATCGAGCTCGCGGCGGTACCAAAGCTCCTTGTCCGCGCCGACCGGGCGGCCGACGCCCGAGAGGGCCGATTCCACGGCGAACGGCACCAGGATCTTCCCGTCCCACTTGACGGGACGGGCGGCTCCCCGGTCGACGATCGCGTAATCCCAGAGCCCGTTGAGGCTGGCCCAATCGGGCCGGACCATTTGAGGCCGGGGATGCTCCGGAAGGACCTTCTCCGGGATGACCTGACGGGCCCAACGGGTCATCAGGCGGCCTTCGACCGGCCGCCATTCCGTCCGCGGCTCCGGGCCGCACGCGGCCAGCCCCAACGCGAAAGACACGGCGAGGCCGGCCCTTAAGGCGGATCTTCTCATTGCGCGCTCCTTACAGGGGGATAAGTAATCCATCCCGCCGGGGAAAGTCAACAGGCCTCGCGGCCGCCGCGAAAACCGATTGAATTTCCGGGCGGGTTCGAATACATTGGGCTATTCCCATTAGGAGAGAGAGCCTATGAACGACCGGCCCGCGCCTCTGCCTTTCGAAACCGCTCACCTGAGGATCCGGGCCCGCTTCCCGATGATCGACCGGGACGCCCTGGGCAATCCCCGCATCTATCTCAACACGGGGGCGGGGAGCCTGACCGTGGACTCGGCCGCCGAGGCCGCCCGCGAGGCCCAGGGCCGTTCAAATCCCATGCCGGGCGCCGTTCTCCCGGGCGAGAGCGACACGGCCGGTCTTCACGACCGGGTCAGGTCGCTGGCCGCCGATTTCCTCGGCGCCGGAAGCGGCCGGGAGATCAGCTTTCACAACTCGGCGACCGCGGCTTTCTTCAGCCTGGCCTTCGCCCTCCGCGGCCGCGTCGAGCAAGGCGCCAACCTCGTGGTCACCGATCTCGACCACATGGCCAACATCTCGGCCTGGGAGACCGTCTGGGGCGATCTTCACGGCCGGGAGATCCGCCGGGCCCGGGTCCGGGAGGACGGGACCCTGGACGTCGACCATCTTCTATCGCTCGTCGATCGCCGGACGGCCGTTCTGGCCGTGACCTCAGCTTCGAACGGGCTGGGCACCCTGGTCCCCCTGGACCGGATCGCTCCCCTTGTCCGTCGTCAAGCGCCCGAGTGCCTGGTCGTGGTCGACGCCGTCCATCACGCCCCCCACGGTCCGATCGACGTCGGGCGGATGGGTTGCGATCTCCTGGCGTTCTCGGGATACAAGGTCTTCGGCCCCATGCTCGGGGTCCTGTGGGGCAAGGCCGGGCTTCTCGAGGAGCTGCTCCCCTACCGGGTCGAGACCGCCAAGAACGAGGTCCCGACCAAATTCGAACCCGGCATGCTGAACAACGCAGCCCTGGCCGCGCTCGAGGCCGCCTTGGAATATATCCTTTGGCTTTCCGACCTGACTTCCGGGTCCGAGGCGGCCGTGGCGGACCGGCCGGCCAAGTTCCGGGCGGCCATGACGGCCGTGGCCGAATACGAGCATCGTTTGACCGCCCGGGTCCTCGAGGGATTCCGCGGTCTCGATCCCCGGCGCTTTCGGTGTTTCGGCATCACCGATCCGGCTCGGGCCGCCGAGAGGGTCCCGACGTTCGCCTTCGAGATCGCGGGGCAGTCGCCGACCGAGACCAAGAAGCGGCTTTGGGAGAAAGCGGGCCTGCATATCGCCGACGGCAACCACTACTCGGCCGCGGTCGTCCGTCATCTCGGGCGTCCGGCCCTTTGCCGGGCGAGCTTCGCCCACTACGATAGCGCCGGCACGGCGGACGCGTTGCTGGCCGGACTTCGGCGGGTGCTTGAAGAAAGGCCCGGGAATGAATAGAATGATCCTTCCCGCAGGAGCGAAGTCCTAGTGAGCAAGCGCTTGATCCCAGCCGGCCTCCTGGCCGCCCTGGTCCTCGCCGTCGGCGCGGCCGATAATCCCGTTGTCCTCATCCGGACGGAGAAGGGCGACATCACGGTCGAGGTCGACCTCGAGCGGGCCCCGGTCACGGCCGCTAATTTCCTGCGCTACGTCGATGCCGGCCTTTACGACGGCACCGTCTTTCACCGGACGGTGACCATGTCCAATCAGCCGGACGACGCCGTGCGCATCGAGGTCGTCCAGGCCGCCCTCCTGCCCGCGGACAAGTGTTTCCCTCCCATCGGCCACGAGACGACAGCCGCCACCGGCATCCGCCATCTCGACGGCGCGGTCTCCATGGCCCGCTCGGCCCCGGGCAGCGCCTCCTCGAGCTTCTTCATCTGCATCGGCCCCCAGCCGGAACTCGATCACGGCGGCCGCCGCAATCCCGATGCCCAGGGTTTCGCCGCTTTCGGGCGCGTCACCCGGGGAATGGACGTGGTCAGGGAGATCCATGCCCTCCCGTCCCAAGGACAGCAGCTCGACCCTCCGGTCAGGATCCTGTCGGTCCGCCGGATCACTTCATGATTCTTTCATAGGAGCACGACATGAAACGGATCCCGAAATCCCTTGTCCCCCTGTTCGTAATGGCCGCCACCATGGCCTCGATGGCCGTCCAAGGCCTGGCCCAGGAGCGGCTCGTCGGCAAGGCCCTCTACGAAAAGCTCCGCCGCGAAGGGCGGTCGCTGGTCAAGATGGAGGGCTTGCTCGGGCTCAGCTGGACGGCGGACGGCAAGGCCTCCTACGTTCACGAGGACGGCACGTTCAAGCGGGTCGACCTGGCCACCGGGGAGACCACGCCTCTTTTCGACGACGCCAGGATGCTGGCCGCCGTCAACACGGCGCTCGGGAAGCAGGAGACCAAGCTCTTCTTCAACCGCTTCGAGTACCTCGCCGGAGGCCGGGCCATCCGGTTTGCCGGGTTCAACAAGACCTTCCTCTACGATCTCGGATCCGGGAAGCTGGCCTTCTTCGAGCCGGAGCGGTCCATCATCGGCGTCCGCGGCCGCTCCTACGGGGACATCCTCTCGCCGGACCTCAAGCTCCGGGCCTTCACCCGGGAGTTCGACCTCTACGTCAAGGATCTCGACGGACGCGAGACGCGCCTGACGACGGACGGCCACGACGACCTCCGCAACGCGTTCCCCGACTGGGTCTACCCCGAGGAGCTCGGCCAATACCAGGCGTTCTGGTGGTCGCCCGACTCCACAAGGATCGCCTTCATGCAGTTCGACCAGAGCCCGGTCACCAAGTACCCCATCGTTCACGACACCCTGCCCATCCCCCGCCTCGAGCTCTTGGGCTACCCCAAGCCCGGCGGCAACAATCCCATCGTCCGCCTGTTCATCGTCGACGTCGCCTCGAAGAAGATCGTCCGTCTCGAGACCGGCGACGAGCTCGACGTCTATCTCTATCGCGGGCAGTGGACGCCCGACGGCCGGGAGTTCACCTATCACCGCCTCAACCGCCTCCAGAACAAGGTCGAGGTCTTTGCCGCCGATCCGGCCACGGGCAAGACCCGGCTCATCTTCGCCGACCAGGACCCCTGCTACGTCGACGAGCAGACCGAGCTCATCTTCCTCGGGGACAACAAGCGCTTCCTGTGGACCTCCGAGCGGACCGGGTTCAAAGAGATCTATCTCTACGATCTGGGCAGCGGCAAGCTCCTCAAGCAGCTGACCAGCGCCCGCCTGCCCGTCCAGTCCGTGGCCGCCGTCGACGAGGCCAGAGGCTGGGTCTACTTCACGGGCTACGAGGCCAACGGCACGGAGACCCACCTCTACAAGGTCCGCCTGGACGGCACGGGCTTCGCCAGGATGACCCGGGAGCCCGGCTCTCATCGGGTCAGCTTCTCGCCGGGATGCGACTACTACACGGATTCCGTCTCCAATTTCGACACTCCTCAGAAGACGACCCTCCGGACGGCCGACGGCACGGAGGTCCGGGTCATCGGGCAGGCCGTCCCCACCGAGGGGTTCGCCGCGCTCAAGCTCCTCAAGCCGGAGCGCCTGACCTTCAAGTCCGCCGACGGCAAGCACGACCTCGACGGCCTGCTCTATTTCCCCGCCCATTTCGATCCCCTGGAGAAATACCCCCTCATTCTCTCGGTGTACGGCGGCCCCGGCTCCAAGGGCGTCAGCAACACCTACCGGATGAACGACGCCAGCCAGGCCCTGGCCCAGCTGGGCTTCCTGGTCGCCGCCTGTGATTACCGGGGCGTGTCGGGCCGCGGCAAGGTCTTCCAGAACCTCCACTACATGAAGCTCGGGCAGGTCGAGATCGAGGACCACGTGGCCTTCGTCAAGGCCCTCGGCGCGCGCCCCTACGTCGACACCGGGCGGGTCGGGGTCACCGGCCACTCCTACGGCGGGTACTTCACCTGCATGGCCCTGCTCAAGGAGCCCGACGTCTTCCATGTCGGCGTCGCCGGCGCGCCCGTGACCGACTGGCGGAACTATGACACGATCTACACCGAGCGCTTCATGCGCCGGCCGCAGGACAATCCCGACGGCTACGAGAAGGGCTCCTGCCTGACCTACGCCAAGAACCTCAAGGGCAAGCTCGCCCTCCATCACGGGGCCGTGGACGACAACGTCCATCCCGGCAACACCATCCAGCTCGCCCAGGCCCTGCTGCAGGCCAACAAGGCGTTCGACATGATGATCTATCCCGAGCAGCAGCACGGCATCCGCTTCCCGCGCTACACGGAGGCCCGGGTCGAGTATTTCGTCGAGCACCTCAAGCCCGTCGTGAAATGAAGAAAGGAGCGTTCTGATCCATGGCCAAGTTCGAAGGAGTCCAGTGGGCCCCGAGGCAGATGCGCTACATGCTGCCGGACAAGCAGTTCGAGATCCTCGAGGCCGACGCCAAGGTCTACGGCGTGTCCCGGTCCATTTTCTACGCGACCTTTCTGTGCTTCGAAGGCATCCGCTTCTTCTGCAGGAAGAACGCCGGGGGGCAGCTCGAGGTCCTGTTCCTCAATTGGCACAAGAACCTGGAACGCCTCCGCAGGGGGATGGCCTTCAATCTCAGCCGCGACCAGGCCGGGTTCGTTCCGACCGTCGAGGAGCTCGAGACGGTCATCATCCGCCAGTATTTCGGGGCGCCGGCCATCCGGGGCTTCCTCGAGGAGATGGCCGAGGCCGGGGCCCAGGGCTACCTCCGGCCCTTCACCGTCGACGAGGACCAGTCCATGGGCGTCACTTTCCCCACTCAGCCCTCGGTCCGGGCCATTTTCTGCCGCTATGACAACTATCTCGGCGAGCCCTTCACCGGCGTCGTCACGCCCCAGTGGGTCCGGGCCGTCGGGGCCAACAAGACCGGCTGGCTCAAGCTCGGCATCAACTACCTCATCAGCCTCAAGGCCATCGACGCCGCCAAGGAGGTCGACCCCGGGGCGGCCGCGGCCCTGTTCCTCGACGACCAGACCCATCGGCCCCTCGAGGAGCGCTGCGTCACGGAGTGGGATTCGTCCTGTTGCCTGTTCGGATTGAGGGACGGCACAATCGTCAAGATCCCCGAGAGCGAGCTCATCCTGCCCTCGATCACCATCCAGGGCATGGTCACCATCCTCAGGGATATGGGCATCAAGGTCGAGGAGCGGCAGGTGACCTACGGGGAGCTCCTCCGCCGGATCCGCTCGGAAGAGCTGGTCGTGGCCGCCAGCGTCGGGACGGCCGGGGTCATGAACCGGTGCCAGAAGCTCGTCTGCGTCGACGAGGGCAACGACGTGGCCGCCGTCCACGTCCCTGACACGGCTCACCGATTGTACCAGGCGCTGGCCGAGGCCAAAGCCTTCTACTGGGATATCTACCGGGGGAAATCCAAGCTCCCCTCGGGGATGAACCTCTTCAAGTACGCGCTATAAGAGCGAAAGGGGGACACGTAGCTGAGATACGTGTCCCCTTTTTTCTACAAACTCATGGCGATGAGCATCCAGAACCGGTCGCCCAGCTCGAGGTACTTCTGGACGGCCGCCCGGGCCATGTCGTTCGTGTACTTGGTCAGGTACTGCTCGACCGTGAACGGCTCCTTGTCCGGGGTCTTGGAGGCCATGATCCTCTGGACTTCCTTCTCGAGCATGGGCAGGTCCGCGAAGGCCTTGTTCTCGAACTCGGCGATGGTCCCCTCGATCGTCTCCCTCGTCTGGCCCCACTTCAGGGTGGCCAGCCGGTTGGCCCGCCGGAAGGCCCAGGCCGCCGAGTCCATGCGGAAGTTGTGCTGGGCGCAGACGCCGAATCCCGGGGGCAGCTCGGTCGTCCCGGCGAAGACCGGGATGCGGGCGCTCATGGCCGGATTGTCCAAGGCGAACCAGCAGACGGCCCCGACCGACGGCGGGAGCCAGCCCCGGACCTGGAGGACGGTGGCGTAGGCGCAGCCGGAGATGGGGATGGTCCTCTGCGGCTGGACGGTGCCGGGCTTCAGGGCGTTGACGAGGGCGATCACGTCGCGCGGCATCCAGGCGCTGGCGATCGGGCTGAGCATCATCTGGGGCTCGACCGGGGCGGCCTCGCCCTGCCCTGGCTTCATCCGCGGGCGCGGCCGGGGGACCATCAGGCCCTTGGTCATGTCCAGATCGGTCCCCTCGTAGGGATCGCGGTACATGGCCAGGATGTCGCGGACCGAGACCTTTTTCTCGGGCTTGACCGAGAACGGCAGCTCGGCCATGTCCATGGTCAGTTTGAGCGATGGGGCCAGCGTGCTGAGCACGAAATATTCGCGGGTCGAGAACGGCCGGCGGCCGCTGTAGGCCTCCCAGAACTTGAACGGCTTGCCGGCCTGGGGGTCCCACCAGCCCATATCCTCGGCCACCCGGAAGACGTTCTCCGAGGCCATGTAACGGTCGGGGTTCTTGAGATCGAGCTCGGCGATGCGCGGGATGTTGGCCGAGACGCCGACATGGTCGTCGGGGATGCGGACAGCGGCCCAGACGGCCCCTTTCTCGAGCGGCCCGGCCCCGAAGATCTCGAAGTGCCAGACCTCCTTGCCGTCGGCGAAGGTCAGGCACTCCCCGTAGTCGCCGTACCCGTATTCCTTGACCAGCTCTCCGGCCAGCTTGATGGCCTCGCGGGCCGTCTTGCAGCGCTCGAGGACGACACGCTCGATCTCCTCGATCATGAATATGCCCTCATTATTGATGAGCTCGCGTCGCCCGCCTATGGTCGTCTCGCCGATGGCCAGCCCGTGCTCGTTGAGGGCCGGATAGGCCGTGTTGAAGAACCGGTAGGTCTCGGGGACCTGGGGGATCTCGCCGGTCTGGACGATGCCCCGCAGATCGCTTGGGGTCTCGGTGTGCATCTTGCCGGAATAGATCTTGTTGACCGATCCTTCCGGCCACTTGCGGCCGGGGACGATGTCGACCCACTGGCGGTATCGGCCGTCGCAGGTGTGGCAGGTGATGACCGAGCCGTCCACCGTCGCCAGGCGGCCGGCCATGATGGACGTGCAGCTTTCGGGGTTGTCGGTCCAGGGCCGCTCGGACGCCGCCGCGGGAACGGGGCCCTGGGCCGGCGTGACGGACACGACGGCCAGCAGGATGACCACCGCGAGCAGGCCGCGTCCGAGGCTCTTCAGGAAGGGATCCATTCTCATCATGACCTCCTGGTCGGGGGGATGTACTCTCAAGAATGTATGAAAGAGGCGCGGGCCTGTCAATCGAATTCTTCGAGGACAGCGGCCATCTCGCCGGCGGTCATCGCCGCCGTCACGGCGACGCGCCGAACGGGGACGCCGCGCTCCTCATAGAACCGGAGCAGAGGGAGGGTCCTGGCCCGGAAGATCGCCAGCCTCCGCTCGACGGCCTCGGGCCCGTCGTCGACACGCCCGGCGCGGTCCCCTCCCGTATCGCGGCTCAAACGCTCCCGGATGATCCCGGACGGCGCGTCGAGGTGAACGACCAGCTCGACCCGGACCGCGGCCGCCAGGCCCGCCGCCTGGCCCTCATGCCGCGGCAGGCCGTTGAGGATGACGAGCCCGGCCGGACCCGGGTCCCTGTCGCTCAGAAAGCGCTTCAGGACCTTCAAGGCGATGGGGAGATCGCGATCCTCGAGCAGGGCCCCCGTCGCGAGGGAACGCCGAATGACGGTCCTTTCGGTGGGAGTGAAAAGGGGGTCGTCAGCCGGAAGTCGATCGGTCTCCCGCAACGCGGCCCCGAAGTCGAAATGGACGCAGGGCCGTCCCCTTAAGCCCTTCTCCTGGAGACGCCGTCCGAGGGGGCTCTTTCCGGCCCCGGTCGGGCCGACGAGAAGAACGGCCGGTCTCAGCCACGTCCGGCGGCCTTCCTCAGACATGGCCCGCCTGAAGGTAGCGGAACGCTCCGTCCATGTCCTTGTGGTTGGCCACCAGGACCAGGGTATCCCCGGCCTCGATCTTGAAATCCGCGCCGGGGCTGGTGAACGACCTTTCGCCTCGGACGACGGCCAGCACGGTGGCGCCCGTTCTTTCCCGTAGACCGATGTCCTTGAGGCTTTTGCCCGCCGGCCAAGTCCCGTTGCCGATATAGAACGTCTCGGCCGTACCCGCCGACAGCAGGTCCGTGATCTTGTCGGCGGCCGGCCGGAGGGCCTGGCAGGTACCCCTCAGGAGGCCGTAGCATTCGCTCCGCAGGACCTTGACTTGGGCGTCGATGAGGTTGGGAGGGATATGGAAGCGGTCGAGGCATCGCACGAAGATCTCGATGGACGTTTCGAACTCCTCCGGGACGACGTCGTCCGCGCCCATACGGATGAGCTCGTCGACCTCGGATGCGAACCGGGTCCGGACGATGATGAACAGGTCGCGGTTCATTTCCCGGGCGACCTGAACCCCCCGGCGGGCCGTCCGGGGATCGGAGATGGCGAAGACCATGACCAGGGCGTCAGGGACCCCGGCTTCGCGGAGGATGGTCGGGCTGGAGACGTCGCCGAAGATGATCGATTCCCCCTCCGCTGCGGCCTTCCGGACGGTCTCCGGATTGAGCTCCAGGATGACATAGCCGATGCCGGCCTCCTTGAGGACCTTGGCCAGGTTCCTCCCGTTCAAGCCATAACCGGCGATGACGACATGGTCCTTGCGCCGGGGCTTCGCCTCCCGCGCTGGGGCCGCCCTTCGACGGCCCCACCGAAAAGCCCGTTCCGACCTTTCGGCGAGCGCCGGCGCGACCCGGATGAGGAAGGGCGTCGCCAGGATGGTCAGGATGGAGGAGGCCAAGAAGACCTGGAAGATATCGCCTGGAAGAAGCCCGTTGACCCGTCCGACGCCGGCCAGGACGAAGGAGAACTCGCCGACCTGGGCCAGGGCCAGCCCGGACACGACGGCGATCCTCGAAGTGTAGCCCAGGAGCCGGACGGTCAGGACGACGACGGCGGCTTTCAAGAGCAGGATGGAGAGAACGAGCGCGGCGACGATGGACCGGGATCCCCAGACGACCGAGGTGTCGAGGAGCATGCCGATGGAGATGAAAAAGAGGCTGTTGAAGAGGTCCTTGAACGGCAGGATCTCGGAGACGACCTGATGGCTGTAGACGGACTCCGAGATGATGATCCCGGCCAGGAAGGCCCCCAGGGCCAGGGACAGTCCGAACGAGGACGTCAGCCAGGCCATCCCGAGGCAGATGAAAAGGGAGGCGATGAGGAAGATCTCCCGTATCCGCGTCCTGACGACGAGATGGAGGACCCTGGGCATGAGGGAGCGGGCGGCGACGAAGACGGCGGCGATGGCCGCGGCGCTCAGGGAGAACCGGACCAGAATGGAAGCCGGGGATGCCGACCGGACGTCGGCCAGCACGGGGACGAGAGCGATCATGGGCACGATGGCCATGTCCTGGAAGATGAGGACGCCGAGGGCGACTTGACCCTGGGGAGCGGCGGACTCGCCCCGGTCGGACAGGATCTTGAGGACCACGGCCGTACTGCTCAGGGACACGAGAAAGCCGTAGAAGACGGCCTCGTTGACCGGGGTGCCGACGAGGGCCAGGACCATGGCCGCGGCCCCCGACGTCAAGAGGACCTGGAGGCCGCCGCCGATCCAGAAGTTCCTCTGGATCCGCTTCAGGCTGTCGAGGGTGAATTCAAGGCCGATCAGGAACAGGAGCATGACGACCCCGATCTCGGCCAGGACGTCGATGGTCTCGGTGTTCCTGACGACGGCCAAGCCGCCCGGCCCGATGATGACCCCGGTCAGCAGGAACCCGACGACGGGCGGCAGCTTGATCTTGTGGGAGACGAAGATGACCAGGACCGAGAAGGCCAGCAGGATGACCAGCTCTCGGAGGACATCGATGATCACGGCGTGAGGATGTTATCAGAACCCGGGGGCCCGTTCAATCGGCCGGGAGCTCGCCATGCCCTCCCCCTCCGCGATGACCCGGGTGGCCCTAAAACCACCCCTAGGACCGCCCCCGGGGATGATGGCCTTTCCCGCGGCATGACCTAAAGTAGGGGGCGTGCGCAGGCACCGATGGATCGAATTCTTCTAAAGGAGGTCATCATGAAGAGATTCCTGGTCCTGACGTTGGCGGCCTTGACGGTCGCGGCCCTCATGCCCCAGAACGTTTCGGCTTCGGTCGGCATCAAGGGCGGGCTCAATCTGGCCAATCTGTCGATCAAGCCCATGGATCCCGAAATGCCCGATTTCATGGATCTTAAAGGGCCTGTCGGCGGCGTGTTCTTCACCCTGAACCTGGGATTCGTCGGCATCCAGCCCGAGATCCTCTATTCGCGGCGCGGCCTGATGTGGGAGTTCGAGTGGGACATCGACCAAATGGCGTCGATCAAGTACATGCTGGACTACATCGAGGTCCCGGTGCTCCTCAAATTCAACGTCCTGCCCGCGGGCCCGGTCCGCCCGGTCGTCTTCGGCGGCCCCTCGTTCGGCTATCTTTTAAAGGCCACGGGGCGCTTCCAGTCGCCGGAGGGAACGGAGACCGAGGACATCAAGGACATGTTCGAGAAGACGGCCATCGGGGGCGTCATCGGAGCGGGTCTGGAGTTCAAGACCCCGTTCGCCCTGTTGACGCTCGACGGCCGCTACCACATCGGTATCAGCAACATCATGGCTGACGCCGTCGAGGGCGAAACGGCCAAGCACAAGGGCTTTTCCGTGATGGTCGGCATCGGCTTCTGAGCCGGCCCCCTTCTGCGAGAGATCTTTCACGCGCCCCTTCCCCGGCGGGGGGGGCGCTTTTTTTTTCGCTCGTCCTATACGCGGGCATCGTCGCGCCAGACAGCCTCAGGACGGGGGCGGGGGATCTCTCCGCTTCCCGCCAAGGGGCTCAAGAGCAGGCGATGATCCCTTTGAACAGATGGCAGATGCCAGCGATCTTCCTCAGCTCGAGAACGAAGGCGATGCCCGTGCCGGGCTGGTCGAGATCGGCCCCCTCGACGATGGCCTCCAGGACCTTGTCCGTCAAAGACCGGGGAACGGCGGTCAGAACGATCTCCTTTTCCGGCTCGATGGGGATGCCGAGCATGGTCTTGGTCTCATGGATCCCGGAACCGCGGCCGAAAATGATGGTCCCGCCCTCGGCCCCGGCCCCTTTCGCCGAACGGAGGACCTTCTCCGAGGCTCCCTTGTCGACGACCGTGACGATGAGATCGAAAGACGCTTTCATGGTTTCTTCCCCTTTTTCCAGGAATAGACCAGCCCGAGGGCCATCACGGACAGGATGGGGGCCAGGGCGACCAGGGCGATCAGGCCGAACCCGTCGAGGACCGGGTGCCTGTTCTCCAGAGCGACGGCCACCCCCACGGCCAGGGCCATGACGAAGGTCACCGTCATCGGCCCGGTGGCCACTCCGCCGGAATCGAAGGCGATGGACATGAACGTGCGGTCCGAGAACGGCAGCATGAGAACGGCTATCGAATAGCCCGGCACGACCAGCCACCGGAGCGGAACGCCCGTCAGGATACGGACCATCCCCAGAGCGACGAAGACGGCGACGCCGAAGGACAGGGCCAGGATGATGACCCTCGCCCGGATGGCCCCGGTCGACGCCGTTTCCACTTCCCGGGCCAGGATGCGGACGGCGGGCTCGGCCGCCGTGGCGCTCAGCCCCAGCAGGAACCCGATCGGCACGATGATCCATTTGTGTTCGAGCCCGCCCAGGGCCCGCCCCATTTCCTGCCCGACCGGCAGGAAGCCGATCTTGACGCCTTGCAGGAAGAGCACCAAGCCGGCGAACGTCAGGGCCAGCCCCCGGGCCAGCCGGGAGAGTCCCTGAGCCGGAAGCCGCAGGGAGACGATCTGGAAAACGACGAAAAACAGGACCAGCGGGGCCAAAGCTTCCAGGACCTCGAGGACGACCGGGCCGATCGATAGGAATTCGAGAAGCATCTTCATCCGTAGAATATCCCCAAGAGCATGACGCTGAGGACGGGCCCAATCGAGGCGATGCCGACGATCCCGAACCCGTCGCCGATGGCCGACCGGCCGCCGAGGACCGAGACGACGCCGATCCCCAGGGCCAGGATGAACGGCACGGTCACCGGGCCGGTCGTCACGCCTCCGGCGTCGAAGGCGACGGGCAGGAAATGGGCAGGCACGAAGAACGACAGGATGAGGACCAGGGCGTATCCGGCGGCGAGGACCCAGCCCATGGGGACCCCCAGCAGGATCCTCAGCATGGCCAGGCCAACCGACAGTCCCACTCCGAGAGCGACGCTGAGCACGAGAAGACCGCGGCCGATCTGGCCTCCGGAGGCGAAGTCGACCTGATAGGCCAGGACCCGGACATCGGGCTCGGCGACCGTTACGGCGAAGCCGAGAATGAAGGCCAGGACGAGGAGCCACGCGAAGGTGGTCCGCTTGGGAAGCTCCGCGCCGATGGCCTGGCCCATGGGCAGGAGGCCGATGCGGACTCCCTTGAGGAAGAGCATCAATCCGGCCATGACCATGGCCGTCCCGAGGAGGAACCGGGCGATGACCGCCAGCGGCATGGACAGGACCACGGTCTGGAGAACGAGGACGACGGCGGCCAGCGGCAGGACGGCCTGCCGTGTTTCGCGCCACACGTCCTTCATCGATCGTGTTCCCTTCGTCGTCAGGCCCGGAGGCGGGCGATGAGCGCTTCGAGATAGCGGGACTTCATCTGTTTGGAGGCCATGGCCTGCTTGATCGGCGGCAGCTTGAGGATGACCCCCAGGACGGCGGCCATGGCCCGGTGGCTCGCGAGGGCCTGGTTGTCGAAGATGAGGTTCTGGAGCTTGCCCCGTTCGATGGCCATCAGGACGGCCTTGTGGACCGAGTTGAGGGGGGTGATGACCCGCTCGGGCCTCGAGAGAAGCCTCAGCGCGCCCGCCCGGCAAACCCGGACGCAGACGCCGCAGCCGAGGCAAACGCCCTCATCGACCGCCGCCTTCTTCTTCTTGGGGTGGAGGGGGTCGTTGGCCGACACCATGGCCATGGCCTCCACGGGACAGACGGCCGCGCACTCCCCGCATCCGGTGCACGCCGAGGCGTCGACGGCCGGCAGGAAATTCGTGGTGTGAACGGGATGGAGAAGGCCGAAGCGCCGCTGGGCGATCATGGCCTCGCAGCAGCAGCCGCAGCAGTTGCAAATGAAGCTGACCCGGTTCCGGACGTTCTCCCCGAACTGAACGAGGTTGCGGTCGCGGGCCTCGTCGAGCAGGGCCAGACCTTCTGCGATGTCGACGGCCCGGGCGTAGCCGTGGCGGGCCAGGGCCGCGGCCGTGGTGTTGAAGGTCATGCAGATGTCCTGAGGAGCGTCGCAGGCCCGGCCGGCGTGGTCCATCTTGTGACGGCAGTAGCACAAGCTGATCCCCCGGTGGGAGGCGGTCTTGACGACCTCGCTGGCCCGCTCGTAGTCGAGGACATGGAGGGCGTTCTCATTGGTCAGGACCGGTTCGCTGACGAAGACCCTTCCGAGCTGGGTCTCCCCCTGCGTAAACAAGGCCTTGATGAAGTCCTCCTCGATCGTGATGTACTCGTAGTACAGCCGGGCCAGGAGCTTCTGGTCGACGTCGCCCCGCAGCCTCATCATCGAGAACTCGAAGAAGCCGGCCATGGGCGGCGGCAGGACGTAATAGCGGTCCCGGCGGCCCTGAGCGTCGATGAGCAGGGCCCGGCCGGCCAGCGTGTCCAGGCACTTCTGGGCTTCGGCGAGGCTCGTCTTCCAGGCTTTGGCGGCCGTCCGGGCCGTGAACGGCTTGATGGGGACAAGGGCCAGGAGCGAGGCCTCCTTCTCGGTCATCAGCACCTTGAGGATCTCGAAGAGGAGGGCGGACGGAGGGGCCCCCTGGGGGAACTTGTTGAGCCGCTTGACGAGCCTTTCGTAGCCCGTTTTCGCGGTATGATGGGCCATGGCGTCTTTTTACTAAATTCCGGCGGCCTTGGCAACGGCCTCGGCCCGCTGTCTAAGCCAAGTCAAGATGTCCCCTTATCTGCCGAGCAAAAATGTCCCCATGGAGCGGGGGCAGGTGTCGTCTC